>JABUBL010000203.1_pt1 | contig 15638 bp, 13 predicted proteins | sample 7240371 | NCBI WGS metagenome assembly JABUBL01 (sample SAMN07256343, study PRJNA390944) | subsurface metagenome | isolation source: Methane hydrate marine sediment | place: Pacific Ocean: Eastern North Pacific, ODP site 1244 | collected 2002
GAATTCTTCTTTGCCAATTGTGTCAGAAATTTTAAATCTTTTATATTTTTCAGGAGGGAGGAGACTAATGATAAAAGAATTTAGACTTGATTTATCATAGTAAATAGCTGATTTATCCTTTTGATAGGATTTGATATCCTCTAAAGAGATTTTCTCCATAGCTTTTTTTACAACATCTTCTATCATACTTTTTATATATTCTGAGATGTCTTCTTTATTTAAAATTCTATTTCTTTGATCATATATGACTTCCCTCTGCTTATTTAAAACATCATCATATTCTAAAACCCTTTTTCTCATATCAAAATGTAGTGATTCAATCTCTTTCTGTGCAATTTCAACTGATTTTGTTATTATGGAATGTGCAATTGGTTCATCATCTGGAAAATTGAATCTTTCCATGATTTTTGCAATTCTTTCTGAACCAAATAATCTCATAAGCTCATCTCCGAGTGATAAATAAAACTGTGAAGAACCTGGATCACCTTGACGCCCAGACCTTCCTCTAAGTTGATTATCTATTCTTCGAGCTTCATGTCTTTCAGTTCCCAAAACATGAAGACCACCTAGTTTCACAACCCCCTCTCCTAAAATGATGTCTGTCCCTCTACCTGCCATGTTGGTGGCTATTGTTACTGCACCCGTCTGCCCTGCTTTAGCAACTATTTCAGCTTCTCTCTCATGGTATTTTGCATTCAATACCTCATGTTTTATCCCTCTTTTTTTCAATAAATTTGAAAGATACTCAGATTTTTCAACTGACCTTGTTCCCACCAATACTGGTTGACCTCTTCCATTTCTTTCATATATATCATCGATCACTTTTTCAAATTTAATTTCTTCTGTTTTGTATATTAAATCTTGAAGATTATTTCTGATTAAGGGTTTATTAGGAGGTATAACAACTACTTCAAGGTTATAAATTTTTCTAAATTCTTCTGCTTCTGTTGCTGCAGTTCCAGTCATTCCCGCTAATTTCTCATACATCCTAAAATAGTTTTGTATAGTTATGGTAGCAAGTGTTTGATGTTCCTGTCTTATCTTAACTCCCTCTTTTGCCTCTATTGCTTGATGCAAACCTTCACTATATCTTCTACCTGGCATTAATCTTCCAGTAAATTCATCTATAATAATAACTTCCCCATCCTTAACTAAATAATCATCATCTCTTCTAAACAAAATTAAAGCCTTTAATGCCTGATTTAAGTGGTGAATTAGAATAGCATTTTTAGGATTATAGAGATTATCTATATTCAATAATTTCTCAACTCGCTTTACACCCTCTTCTGTTACAAATACAGCTCTTTCCTTCTCACTTACTTCATAGTCTATGTTTCTTTTTAATTTTGGAGATAATTTTGAAAAGGTATAATAAATTTTTGCAGAATCATAAGGAGCTCCCGAAATAATTAATGGAGTTAATACCTCATCAATCAATATACTATCCACTTCATCTAATATTGCAAACTGATGGCCTTTCTGAACCAGGGTATTAGCATCAAAAGCCATGTTATCCCTTAAATAATCAAATCCGAATTCATTATTAGTTCCATAGATAACATCAGACTCATATGCAATTTTCTTCTCACTTACTCCCATTTCATTCTGAAGTAAACCAATTTTAAGTCCAAAAAATTTATATATTGGACCCATCCAAGCAGCATCCCTTCTGGCAAGATAGTCATTTACAGTAACAACATGAATTCCACTATTTTCAAATGAGTTCAGACAAACAGGAAGTGTTGCCACCAATGTTTTTCCCTCACCAGTTGCCATCTCTGTTATCTTACCTTGATGTAAAACAACTCCACCAAATATTTGCACATTAAAGTGACGCATATCAAGCGTTCTTTTTGCAATTTCTCTAACAACAGCAAAAGTTTCGGGTAGTAAATCATCAAGAGATTCTCCTCTGTTAAATCTACTTCTAAACTCAACTGACTTTGAAGCTAATTGCTCATCTGTTAATTTATTGATTGATGGCTCTAATGAGTTAATGTAATCTACTACAGATTTTATATTTTTAATTGATTTTCCCTCTCCAAATCGGAGGACTTTACTTAATATGTTCAATTTAGACCAAATTTTACTTAAAAATTATTAAAAAATGATTATAAAATATTTTATTTTATTCAGATGGACCAATTAATCCATAATTATTATCTTTTCTTTTGTATATCACATTTATTTTACCTGTGTCAGAATTTGTAAAAACATAAAAACTGTGACCAAGTAATTCTAATTGTTCAGCTGCATCTTCTGGAGTCATGGGTATGAATTCAAATCTTTTAATCTTGACAATTCTTGGTTTTTTCTTTCCTCCAGTTTTTAATTCATGTATCCCGTGTAAGTTTGATTTCTGAGTCTTATCAATAAGTCTACTTTTATATTTTTTCACACTTCTTTCCAATTTATCAGCAACAAGATTAATTGTATTATACATATCACTAGAAGCTTCCTTTACTCTTATAACTGACCCCTCAGTCTTTAATGTAGCTTCAGCAATGTTATTTGCAGTTATACTTGGATTCCTTTCTACTAATAGTCTTATATCTATACTTATAATTCGATCAAAATATCTATCTATTTTTGATATTTTTTCTATTACATATTCTTTAATATCAGATGTTATTTCTATATTTTTACCATGTATTCTAATATCCATTCAGTCGTTCTCTCCTTTCAAATCAAAATTAAATATCAGATTTTCACATTTATTTTGTTTTTTAGAATTTACAAAAACATAAAAAATGAATACTTGTAAAAACCTCCTTAAGTATTAAAAATTAATAGTTGAATGCCAAATGAATTTGAGAAGTAAAAAACTAATTAAATTCAATTGCAAATATTGACAGAACATTAAGACTTATTAATGATAATATTAACAATAATTATAAAAATAAAGAGAGGTTAAAGTTTTTTAACATTTGAAGCTTCAGGTCCTCTATCACCTTCTATAATTTCAAACTCCACTTCTTGACCATCTTCAAGTGACTTATAACCCTTTTCTAAAATTGCTGAAAATCTTACAAAAACATCATCACCACTCTCCATTTCAATGAAACCATATCCCTTTTCCTCGCTATACCATTTTACTTTACCTCTATTCAAATTTACCTCCAATTTTTACAATAAGAATCTATTTTAAATCCATTTAAAGTTATTAAGAAGATTCTTCAGTCGCTATCGCCTGCACTAGGTCCATTCGCTACGCTCAGGATAAACTTAGCGAAGTGCTCCTTCAGAATGACAACAAATGAATTCTATTGAAAATATATTTATTAGCTCTATTATCAGAAGTGTCGCTAACGCTCCTTCAGAATGACAACGAATGAATTATGTCACTCTGAACAAGCATCAGAAAGGTTAATTTGATCTTATCTGTCATTGCGAGCGATAGCGAAGCAATCTCCTATTTTAATGGGAAAGTTGGTTTTTAAAATAGTTGACGGTTAATTTTAATCCTTGATCAATATATACTTCTGGTTCCCAGCAAAGTATTTTTTTTGCTTTATTAAAACTTAAACAACTTCTTCTTAACTCACCTAATTTTGGAGGTCCATGAATTTCTTTTACATTGGTTTTTGTAATCTTTTTAAGCTTACAAAATATCTCATTTACAGAAGTTTCAATCCCAGTTCCAATATTAAATATTGCTATATCATTTATTGTTATTCCATTATTTGTATTTTTATCTTTTTCTATTCTATTGTTTCCATTTTTATTTTTACTTTCAATTCTCCCTTTTGAAACTACATCACCTTTAATTTTGTTTTTAAATTCATCTTTTAAATTTATATTACTCTTATTTTCATTTTCTAAGCTAATTTTTAATGCTAAAAGATTTGATTGTGCTGCATCTGATATATAAACAAAATCTCTGGTCTGATTCCCATCTCCATATATTATCGGATTCTCACCCTTTAACATCTTATTTATAAAAATTGCGACTACACCCGCTTCACCATAAGGGTCTTGTCTTGGACCATAAACATTTGCATATCTAAGTATGACACTATCTAAATGATGAACTTTCTTATAAAAGTATAGATAATTTTCAATAGCCAATTTGCTTACACCATAAGGTGATAAAGGTCTTGTTGGGTGATTTTCATCTATAGGGATTTTTTCAGTTTCTTCATAAATTGCTCCACCAGTAGAAGCAAATATGAATTTTTTAACATTATATTTAACACAATTTTCCAGTAAGTTAAGAGTTCCTAAAATGTTTACATTAGCATCAAAAACTGGATCTTTAACTGACTCTGAAACACTTATTTGTGCAGCATGATGATTTATTACATCCGGTTTTTCATCTTTAAAAACATCTTCCAATTTATTATCATTTAAATTTAATTCATTTATATCTAATTTATAAAACTTAGCTTTTGGGTTAACATACTCAGCCTTTCCAGTAGATAAATCATCTATAATTATTACCTCATATCCATTTTTAATATACAAATCAACAATGTGGGAACCAATAAATCCAGCTCCTCCTGTTACTAATACTTTCATAATACTCCTGAATTAATTAAGATATCGTATCTGTAAATTATATTTATTTTCTAATGGTTATATATCAAATAAAAAGGAGCAGTTATTTTTAAATAATTTTTGATATTTTCTTTTAGATATTTGGTTAATTTTGAAAACTAAATGTAAGATTTTTTCCTACATTTAGTTTATTTGTTTTTCTAAAAATTTATGCAATACCAAGATGAATTAAAAGTGCTTGCTCTATTTCTATTAATTTTTCCTTAGTTACTTTTCCTAAGAAGCCAACTAACCTTTTTTTATCTATAGTTCGGATTTGGTTTGATTTTATTTTTGAGTCTTTAGGAAGATCTGCTTCTTCTTTTAAAAGTAGTACTTCAAAAGGGTAAATTTTTTCTGTTTTTGAGGTAATTGGAAGCATAGTAACAGTATCAGCAAATTGATTGTTTCTATCATTGGATATTACTAATGCTGGTCTTGTCTTACCTATCTCATGACCTACCACTGGTTCTAAAGATACTAGCCAGATTTCTCCTTTTTTGGGAAAATCCATCTTACTTCCATCCTTCTAAAGTTATTTTTTCCCAATCTTCATTAATCTTTTTATCTTCTTTTCTTGTAGCTTTATATCCTTCTATTAACTTCCTATCCAACTCCTCTTTTTTTATCCTTTCCAATTTTTCTTTTAAAGCCTCAGCAATAAAATGGCTTTTATTAGGTAAGTTTTTCATCTTTTTAATTAAATCCTCAGGCAAAGTAATGTTTAATCTCTTCATAATTAACACCCCCTGTATTGTTTATACAGTATTTAATACTTATTGTCAATACAGTTTTGCAACTTATAATTACTTATGGATGATAAATTGAAAGTTGACAACTACTCTTTAAGCAGTTTAATTTTAATAGTTTATTTATGAACTAAATGTAAGATTTTTTCTTACCTTAAAATTGCGTTAACAATGTAATTATTAAAATAATGAATAATATTTTAAGATTGAAATGTAGTTTACTTTAGTATTTGGGCATAAATTCTTCTGCTTCTTGGTCCATCAAACTCACAGAAGAATATTGATTGCCAGGTTCCAAGTGCAAGTTTTTTATTTGCAATTAGAACTATTTGAGATGAACCTAAAATACTGGCTTTTATATGAGCATGAGCATTTCCTTCTAAGTGATGATATCTTCCAAATTTAGGAGCATTTTTATTAAGTTGCTCAATAATATCTTGCACTACAGCTGGATCAGCTCCTTCATTAATAGTAATTGCTGCAGTTGTATGTGGAACATATAGATAGCAGATTCCATTTTCTACATTACTTTCATCAATTATTTTTTGAACTTGACCAGTTATATTTACAAATTCCATATCTCTTTTGGTCTTAATATTTATAGTTTCCATCACCTCTCAACTCCAATTAAATTTGTAAATTAAATTGAAAGTAAAATTACATTAGGAATTCTCTATCAATTATTTTTTCTCTTTTTATTATATTTTTTAGTTCTTCTTTTTGATCAATGATTACTTGTTTCAAATCCTTTTTTTCATTTTATTAATACATAATTTTTATAAAATTTATGTATTTTGAATACATATATTATATATAAATATTTAAAAGAATAATTATTTATTAGAAAATTAATTTATATTAGATATAATTAAATCTACAATACTATTAGAAATTTTATATTAGTACTGTTTATAATGTATTTTTTAATTATATATTGCACTGTTAATAAGTTGAATTAAAAATTTTTATATATTTTTAATGAACTTTTTCATTAATGTCAATTTTCATTTATAATATACAAGTAAATTTAAGAATTTTTCTTATTAAAGAGAAAAGAAGTGGGATTGACCCCATTAAAGATGAGGAATGTGTAGATAACGGTAAACCAGGTTTGGATATTTGAACCTATTTTTGAGTAATGGGTATACAAATTTGGAAACATCAAGCTTTTTCTTCATTAAGAAAAGATATAAACCCTCATTTATCACCTTGCCAATAAATATAGTTCCTTTAAGCACCCCATTATTTAAGACAAGCTTATGATAAAAACTTCTACCCTGTTCCCGCACAACCTCTGGTCCTTCATCATGTCCCATTCCAGCTGTGAAGATAGGTAAACCAAAAATTTCCAGTGTGTTTCTGGCTACACTTCCTTCACAGATGGTGTGTATAGATGCCATATTCAAAGCAGCAATATGACCATGCTCTCTGGCTACTGGCCAAAGAGCATTTATTTTTTTCTCACCATAAGTGATGTCCAGAGTCTCAGCAACATCTCCAGCTGCATAAATGTCTTCTAAATTTGTTTGCTGGTATTCATTTACAACAATACCTCTATTAATTTCTATACCACTACCTTTAAGGAAATGAACATTTGGGCGAACACCCTTTCCAAAAACAACGAGAGAACAATCAAGACTCCTTCCAGAATTGAGGTGTGCTTTTCCTTCGACAATTTTTATAATCTCATCTTCTTTAATGACCTTAATGTCATGTTCTGCTAAAACCTGCTCAACGATAACTGATGCAGGTTTATCAAGTATTCGGGAGAGGACACGGTTGGATTTGATAACAAATGTAATTTTCATACCAAGTCTATGCAGTGCTTCTCCGACCCTCATGCTAACAAGACCACCACCAGCTATGACAGCTCGATTTCTTTTTATTACTATTTCTTGTATTTTTTTGATATCAGAAAGATTACGCACAGTAAAAACAAAAGGCAAATTTGCTCCATTGATTTCTGGTTTTACAGCATAAGCACCAGTTGCTATAAGTAGTTTATCAAATGAAAAGACCTCACCAGAGGTAGTAAAAACCTCTTTTTTCTTTGGGTCGATTTGTATTACCTCTTTTTTACCAATTAACTCAACCCCCTCTGGTACTTGTAAGAAAATTTCTTGTTCAACAACATCACCAGCAAGTAAGTAGGGAAGGAGGACTCTGGAGTAAGGTTTTTTCTCACGACATAGGATAGTAACCTTATAATTTTTGTTAATTTTTTGTAAAGTTTCAGCAGCAGCTAATCCAGCTGCACTTGCCCCAATTATTAAGTATTTCATCTTCGATAATATTTTGAATAATTAAATTACTCTTTGATTAAGGATTATATCATCCTCCACCAACTGGCCAAAGAAGTTTAATTTCGTCTCCATCTTTAAGTTTAGTTGAGCGACCAGTGAACTTATTATTTACCACTGTCATGATTGGCATCTTTTTAATCTTTTCTGGGAAACCCATAGGGTCTAACAACTGCTCAATGGTTGTGTCTTCAGGTAAATCCCATTCACCTTCTGATTTTTCAACATATTGACGAAGTGGACCTACAACTTTAACATGAACTCTCATTTTTATCCTTAATAATAATAATATTACTCTTTTCTTTCATGGTCTTATTAATTAACTAATAGGTTCACGCTCTCTTACCTCCATGTGGATACTTATCAAGGGACCAAAGGGGTGGACCATCCCAATCTGGATATGGACCATTAGTTTCAAGTTCATCAGCTACATATTTTAAATCCAGTTGTTCTAAACGCTCACGTGTGGGTATACCAGTTTCTAAGTCGTAGCCATGCACATTATAATATTCTGTTAGCATTTCCTCATGTTCCTTTAACTCCTTTTCTCCCTCTGGGGTTACTTTTAACTCAGGCTTCTGTGGAAATCTATCGTCCTTCCTGCTCATACCTTGTCTGGTATTAATAGCCCTTTCGATAGCATATATCCTATCTGCTACCTTCTCAAGCATTGCTTCATCAAACTCATAGCCAGTTGCTGCATTCATAATTCTTGCAAGACCATCAAATAGTGGATATTTCCAGACTAATGGTACTGCACATACCCAACTGTTAACAGCTCCTTTACAACGTCCTATTGAATCTGTAAGTGTTGTTGCTCTCTCTGAAATTGTTATTCCTTCAACTGGATCTGTTGACATCTGAGCAGGTAAAACCCCAGTCTTTATAAGTATTGGGAATACTTCAGGATCATTCTCACCATAAGCCCAGCTCCTACCTCGAAGGTGATCAGCACCTCTAGTTGAGACAGCATGTGATAAGGCGAAAAGTCCTGGTGGATGAGGACCACGACTGAATCCCTTTACATGATAACAGTAATCCATTGCATTTTTACCAATGATTTTTGCTAAACTGTACATTCCCTCAGCTATCAGATTGCCAAATCCCTCTCTTAAAGCAGTTTGGTGAATCAATTCTATTTGAGAATCAATATCCTCCCAATCAAGTGATAGACCACCAGTATCTTCTTTTGTTATGATCCCTTGGTTATAGAGTTCCTTAGCAAAAGCTATGGCATTGCCCAGTGGTATCACACACATCCCATACTTATCAGATAAATTTTCCATCTCCATTATGGTTATTGGATCTTCAATACCGCAGTTAACACCCATACATGCAATACATTCGTACTCAAGAGCACCACCCACTTCACCTGCATATTTACCTGTTGGGATTTTAAATACATCCTTACAATTAACCGGGCAGTTATGGCATCCAGTTCTACCTATTTCATACTTCTTCCATGCTTCAGGTGTTAAATCCTCAGGAATTTCATCAGCAGCCAAGTATTTCTCAAAATATCTATATCCTGGCCACCAAGACATCATGCCAATGTGTGTTCCATATTCTGCAATAACTTCATGTTGAAGGTGGTCTTTTAAAAAGAATTCCCAATCCTCCTTTGCTAATTTCTTGAACTCTTTGGGATCTGCCAACTTCACATTACCAGTACCTTTTACAACAATTGCTTTAATGCTCTTTGAACCCCATACTGCTCCACTTCCCCTAGTAGCAGAACTATGTTCACCAACTATTGTGGATGCAAATCTTACCAGATTTTCTCCTGCTTGACCAATGCAAGCTACACTGATATCTTTACCATATCTCTCTTTGAGTATGTCTGTTGTTTCCCAGGTCGTCTTACCCCACAGGTCAGATGCATCTAAAAGTTCTACATTTTCATCTTCTATCCAGAGATACTTTGGGCTGTTGGCTTTACCTGTGATTATAATCTGGTCATAGCCAGCTCGCTTCAGGAATGCTGCAAAAGAGCCTCCAACATTACCATCACCTAAAATACCAGTGTATGGTGATAGTGTACTTACCTCTAATCTACTTGTCATACCAAGAGTTGTACCCGATAGAGGTCCAGGAGCAAGGCATAAAACATTCTCCGGACTCAGGGGATCTATACCAGGTTTTACCTCTTCGAAAAGCGTCTTAGAATTAAATCCTCTACCACCTATAAAATCTCTTGCAACAGACTCGTTTAGTGGTTGCTTTATAATCTCTTCATTTGAGAGATCCACTCTGAGGATAGTTCCTCTCCACCCATACATCTCATCCCTCCTCTCTTACAATTAAGTTGTCAGTTTTTTACTAACTAAAATTTTATATAAACTTAATGAAACTTTTAAATCTTCTACAATCTATTTTTTATATTGGATTATTTTACTACTTTATAGTTAATTTGAATTATCTAGGAGATGTGTTTACAAACACATTTCTTATACATTGAAAAATAAATAACCTTGTCATTCTTGTATGTAAAGTCTCTATTTAAAAAATGCTAAATAAAAAATAATACCTTGTCATTCTGAGCCCATTCGCTTCGCTCAGGACAGGCTGTGCGAAGAATCTCATTATATTTTTTCTTTTTAAAAGGAGATTCTTCACGGAGTTTATCCTGAGAGAGATTGCTACTCCACCGGATTTTATCACTAGCAATATTTAATTTGTCATTGCGAGCCACTGAAGGTGGCGTGGCAATCTCAAATAAGATATGTCATTAAATCTAATTAAAAGGAGATTGCTTCGTCGCTAATTCTCCTCGCAATGACAACCATGACCTCTTCAGAATGACAAATTAGTATAATTTAACTTGTATTAATTTTATTTATCCCTTTTTGATTATACATAATTTTTTTAATATTTCATTTAATATTTCACTTAATCTTTCGCTAACTTGTTTATCTTTTCAAGAACATCAGCTACATCTCCAATACCTACACGCTCCAGAGCTGAGCGAGTTGGGAAGCCTGTTTTCCAATCATAGTCCCTTACCTCATAATATTCCCTGAGCATAGTTTCGAGGTCAACCACTTCTCCTTTAGCAGGACCTGAAGGCATTGGCTCCTCAGTAAAGCGAGGGTGTAGTGAATCATTAATCTTACTCCATCCAAGCCTGATATTAAACATTCTCTTTAGATGAGAGATTCTCTCACCTAAAAGCTTTGTCTCCTCAATATCAGAATACTTTTCAATACCAGTGAGAACATATATGAGGTGGGTAAAGTCCTCCCAATAGTATATTGGAGGCCACATAACACCATATTTACAAACTATAAGGGAGTCACAGATTGCAAAGAGAGCCTCCTGATCAGCCACCATATAGCCTTTGTAACGTTCATCTAAGAGGTCGCATATTATATCTGTGTCGTACTCAGGAAAACGCTCCTTTGCCTTACTTCTAAAGCTAAGCTCATCAATAACACATAAAGACCTTAGATGATCAGCTCCTCTAACATTTATAGCATAGGTTAACCCTGAAGATTTATGAGCACGCCCATCCTGGCCTGATGCTTCTAATCCATTTACTTCTATGGCATACTTTTCAGCACCCTTTCCTATTTTCTTAGCTGCTTCACAAACTCCTTCTGCTAATAAGTCTCCAAAACCTTCTCTCTTAGCGATCATTTCCACCAGTTTAAGTGTAAGTTCACCATCACCCCAGTTAAGTTCAATTCCACCAGTGTCACTTTTATCAATAATGCCATTCTCGTAACATTCCATAACAAAGGCGATTGTTGCACCAGTTGAGATTGTATCCATACCATATATGTTACATAAATAGTTAGCTCTCATAGCTACAGTTAGATCAGTATTGAGTATATTAGATGTAAAAGCCATCACAGTTTCATATTCTGGTCCCTCACTCTGTGTATCTTTATATTTTCCTTCTTTGATTCTTGAGATGTATTTACACTGGATAGCACAACCAAAACATGATTTATGATCAACACGAAAACGTTTTCTAATAGCTTCACTACCTACTTTATCTATCTCTTGATAATAACCATCATAATGGTTCTTAGTAGGTAGTCTTCCTATGGCATTCATTGCATCCATAAGTCCAGTAGTTCCATAGGTTCGTGATGTCTTTTTAATGTATTCAGCCCATTCGCCTTTTGCATGACGTTCAAAGCAATTCTGAGAGAAGTTCATAAATTTCTCAGGAAATGCCACTTTGAGGTCTCCACTCCCTCTTATGGCAATTGCTTTAAGGTTCTTGAAACCCATTACTGCACCCATTCCTGTTCTACCAGCAGCCCTATAATAATCATTTATAACACAAGCATACTTTACTAATTTTTCTCCTGCTTGACCAATACATGCTACTTTAATATCTGGGTCGCCATTCTCCTCACATATGAGATCTGTTGTCTTATGGGTATCCTTACCCCAAAGATGATTAGCATCTCTTAACTCCACCAGATCATCTTCAATATACAGATAAACTGGCTTTTCAGCTTTACCTTCCACAATAATAAAATCATATCCAGCATATTTTAATTCAGGACCAATTGAACCTCCAGCATGAGCTTCTCCCCAATGATTAGTCAAAGGAGAGAGTGTAGCTACCATCCATCTTCCAGAAGGAGGGAATAGAGTCCCAGTCACTGGACCAGTTGCGAAAATGATTTTATTTTGTTCAGAGAATGGTTTAATCTCTGGACCAACCTCGTCCCAGAGAATGCGCGCTGTAAAACCTGAGCCACCTAAATAATTATGAATAAGCTCTACCGGTGTTTTCTCAACTTTTATATTTCCAGATGAGAGGTCAATTCTGATATATTTTCCTGCATAACCTCCATAACTCATTTCAGCTCACCCCCTTACTTACCATTGAGATGAGCTCAGATAACCTCTCTGCTCCTGCTCTCCTCCTTGCTAACCCAACTTTATCAAGTCTCTCATATTTAATAGCTCCAACGGGGCAATATTTTACGCAAGCTGGATCTCCTTCACAGAGGTCACACTTTATTACTACATGTTTTTCTGGGTGAAGTGAAATACCACCAAAAGGACATGCCATAATACACATTCGACATCCAATACACTTTGTCTCGTCAACTACCATAGCCCATGTATCAGCATCTCTTGAAATAGCACCTGTTGGGCATACATCCTGGCAGAGGGGAATATCACATTGTTGGCAGACCATAGGAATGTCGATACCCTCACGTCGCCAACTTATAATAGATATGCGAGACTTAAGAGGGTTGAAGACATTTTCATGTATATAAGAGCAAGCAAGTTCACATATTCTGCAGCCAGTGCATTTATCAACATCAATTAGTAGAATTTTCCTTTGCAATCTTACCTCCTTGAATTTTTTAACCTTATGTTCATTAGACTGGTAAAAAATTTAAATTTTAATTTCATTTAAATAAAATTTTAATATATGAATTATTAATTCAATGTTTATTCTATTAGATGCTTTTAAATATTATATTTTATTTTAAGTATTATATTTAGAAGTATATTTTTTTACAAATTACTCTTAATTTTCTGTTGTTAAAATATGTTACCAGCAATATAGCTTTTTAATAGATGTAACAATAGCAAAATGTTAAAGACTATTTCTTGTTATCTGGAATTTTACTAGAACATTTTTAAAGGAATTTCTTTGTGCAGAAGCTTTTCAATATAGTAAAAATGTTAAAGATTTTTAATCATATAAGTACCCTCTAAGTTGTAACCTAGTTTGTAATAATAAGGGCGAACCCCAATTCCTGATGTTACAGCTATTTTTTTAACACCAAATTCATTCTTAGCAATTTTTTCGGCTTTTTTCATTAATCTCTTACCCAATCCTCTATGTTGGACTCCAACTCCTCTTTTTCCTATAGGAACAACCTCACCATAAGTATGAACTTCTCTAACTATAGCTGCATTTTCTAACTCACTAATGTAGTGAGTTTCTCCTTTTGAAAAGTAGGAGGGTATTCTTAATCTAATAAATGCAAATAATTTCTCTCTTTTTTCATCCTCAAAACTTAAAAATATCTCTTTACCTTCTGAAGCATTATAGTCTTGTCTGAAAAGAACCGGTTTTTTAAATTCCTCTTCAACCAATTTCTCTCTTACTTCACGACATCTAATACATGAGCATGATAATCCTCTTTTTAACATCTCAGCTTTAACCATCTGACGGAGGTTTGTTGATTTTACACCAGTCTCTATTCTGGTTGATGGTATATCCCTAAATAATCTTGAAATCCTGACATATTTGGGTATATTCTTCTTTACTTCCATAAGGAGTGATATCAACTCATCCTTTTTATATGGTATAAATTTCTTATTCTTCCACCAGTCATATAACTCACTTTCTCTAACCACTACACAAGGATATATTTTTAATTGATCAGGTTTATAGTTAGAATTTTCAAAGAGAATTTTAAACATCTCTATATCTTTTTTAATGTTTGAACCAGGTAAATTTGGCATCATATGATAATTGACTTTTATTCCAGCGTCTTTTAAAAGTTTTGTGGCATATATAATCTCTTTTTGAGTGTGTCCTCTTTTTACTAATTTTAATATATCATCATAAACACTTTGCACTCCTATCTCTACTCTTGTTACTCCTAAATTTCTAAGTCTTATTATCTCATTCTCATCTAATAAATCTGGTCTTGTTTCAATAGTTAAACCAACACATCTATGTTTTGCAGTTTCATTCAACTTTATAGCTTCTTCTATATTTTTTGAACTCTTTTTATTTAGTGCATCAAATGTCTTCCATATAAAATACTTTTGATATTCCTTTTTAAAGGCTGTAAATGTACCACCTAAAATTATTATTTCGATTTTATCTGTGAAGTGACCTGTTTTTTCTAAAGCTTCAAGTCTGAGACTGACCTGTCTTTCTGGATCAAAATCTGATCTAATCGCTCTCATTACTGCTGGTTCATCTGATAAATAGCTTTTTGGCATCTCATATTCAGTAGGACAGTAAATACACTCACCAGGACAATATGTAGGTTTTGTTAGAACAGCAACAATTGCTACACCAGATAGAGTTCTTATTTTATGTAATCTGAGCAGCTTTTCTAATCTCTCATTCTTTTCAACTTCACCCTTTTTTACTAAACTTCTATAAGCAGCTAAAAGCTCAGATTTTTTTGGAATTGGTTCTCTTACCTCACCTAAAACCCCCATCTTGACTTTAAAGAAGGATTTAGGAGTAAATGCATTTTTTTCATATGCTCTTTTAATAATTAATTCCTCTGTATTAATTAAAACCAAAACAAATCACCTATCTTTAAATAAAAGCTCTGTCTTATTTTATAAATTTTAATAAATATTAAAAAAATTCATATCATTCTAAATAGGTCCTGGTTGTCATTGCGAGCCAGGTCCTGGTTGTCATTGTGAGCGATAGCGAAGCAATCTCACTCAGGATAAACTCAGTGAAGAATCTCTTTCTAAACAATTTATTCATTTTCATATAGCATAATAAATGCATTACCTTTATAAATTAAGTGTATTAAATATTAGAAATTCTTTCTATAAAAAATGAAAAAATTTTACAATTTTTTAATAAATAAAATATTAAGGAGAATATTAATATTTTCTATATATATCTTATTAATAAAGAATATTTTTAAAGAGCTATTAATTTAATACTTAATATGTACTATCAACGAGATAGGTTTACAGTTTGATCTTTGAAAAATTAATATAATGTAATAAAAGTTTTTGTCATTCTGGCCCTGAGTGTTAAGCCTGTCCTTGACCCTCGAGTATAACGAAGGGGAAGGAAAGGGGAAGAATCTCATAAATTCTATTAGATTGCCTATTATATTTAATGAGATTCTTCAGTCACTGTCGCTCCTTCAGAATGACAAAATAATATTAAATTTTCAAAGAATAAAATACTAAAAGTGTCAACCCAACTTGTTAACAATACACTTAATATAAAAATAATAGCATTATAATGTAATTAAAACATAGAAATAATGACATTATAATGTAATTAGAATAGGAAGATAGGTACATTGGAATTTAATTAATAACATATTTAAATTTAACTGCTAGCTATTGAATA
>JABUBL010000204.1_pt1 | contig 15634 bp, 13 predicted proteins | sample 7240371 | NCBI WGS metagenome assembly JABUBL01 (sample SAMN07256343, study PRJNA390944) | subsurface metagenome | isolation source: Methane hydrate marine sediment | place: Pacific Ocean: Eastern North Pacific, ODP site 1244 | collected 2002
CGATATCCGCCAAGCCACATACCACGGAGGCATCGTCACCGTAGCAGCGGTCGCCGTGAAGCTCAATAAAGCTTGAGGTAATCCTGCCAATATAGTCCAGGGAGGTGGGCCGCTCCTCGTGGCGAGCTAACTGAACGCTCTGCCACGCCGACTCCCGCTGAGGCACTATCGGCGGATAGGGTCCGAATCTCCTCCTCAGGGTTATGCGATACTGGGAAGAGAGCAGATCGAGAAGAATAGCCAGGAGCTCACGCAGCCTGGTGCGCTCCACAATAGTGTCGATCATCCCATGCTTCAGATGGGACTCAGCGGTGTGGGCATCCTGGGGAAGCGCTCCGCCCTCGGTCTCCAGCACCACCCTCAAAGGGGCGAAGCCGAGGAGGGCATTGGGCTCGGCCATGATAATGTCGGCAAGGTTGGCAAAGCTGGAATAGACCTCCCCCGTAGTGGGGTTGGTCAGCACCGAGATGAAGGGAAGCCCGGCATCACAAAGCTGCTTGGCTGCCGCCGCGGTCTTTGCCATCTGCATCAGGGAGAGCACCCCTTCCTGCACCCGGGCCCCGCTACTGGAGACCACCGCCACCAGCGGGAGCCTCTTCTTGAGGGCATGCTCAAATGCTAGGGTCACCTTCTCCCCGACAACGCAACCCATTCCCCCACCTAAAAAGCCGAAGTCCAGCACCACGATGACGGTAAGGGTGCCCTCGATCTGGCAAACGCCGGTAACCACCGCCTCGGAGAGCCCGGTCCTCTTCTGAGCATCGAAGACTCGCTTCTTATAGGAGGCCCCCCCGGAGAAGGAAAGGGGGTCAAGAGATGCCAGGGTGCGGTTTATCTCTATGAAGCTGCCGCTATCTGCCAGAAGCTCTATCCGCTCGTAGGCGGGGAGAAGATAATGAAATCGGCAGTGGGGACAGATGCGATAGCGCTCAAAAAGCTCGGCGGAGGAAAGGTCCTTGCCGCAATAGAGGCAATTCTCCATTTCAGCAAAAATCGCCCTCTCCTCTATTTCCCTGCGCCGGCTGGTAATCCGTTCAAAAAATCCCTTCATCATTTTGCGTCAACCTCCCTTCCGTCATCCCCCCCAATTACCTGCCGAGACTTCCCTGGCTCCCCGGCGGCGACCACGCCCTGCTCCTCCAGGAGGTCCATGAGCCGTGCCGCCCGGGGATAGCCGATGCCCAATCGCCTTTGCAGGAAAGAGGTGGAAATGCTGCGATGCTCCAGGGCGAGGCGCTTCGCCTTCTCCAAAAGGGGATCCTCATGGGAGACACCGGGGGATGCTTGATCCAGTTCCTGAGCCAGTTGCGAGACATAGACCTCCTGAGGTTGCTGGCTGATCCAGAAGCTTACCAGCCTCTCCATCTCGGCCTCGGAAACAAAGCTTCCCTGGAGGCGCTTCGGTTTGGGGGCATCGGGGGGCAAAAAGAGCATGTCACCCCGACCAAGGAGCTTCTCGGCGCCGCCCACGTCAAGGATGGTGCGTGAGTCCACCTGGGAGACCACCGCAAAGCTGATGCGCGCCGGGAAGTTGGCCTTGATCAGGCCGGTAACCACATCCACCGAAGGGCGCTGGGTGGCGACGATGAGATGAATGCCAGTGGCGCGCGCCAGTTGGGCTAAGCGGCACAGGAGGCGCTCAACCTCATCGGGGGCGGTAGCCATCAGGTCAGCAAGCTCATCGATGACAAGCAAAAGGTAAGAGAGCCGCTGCTCAACCCTGGGATTCTTATTGTAGGATTCGATGTCCCTTGCACCCACCGCAGCCAGCCTATCGTAGCGATGGTCCATTTCACGGTTGAGCCACTTCAATGTCGCCACCGCTTTCTCCCGGTCCACGATCACCGGGGTAACCAGATGGGGTACATTGCTAAACGACACCAGCTCCACCCTCTTGGGATCGATGAGGATGAGGCGTACATCATCCGGGCTGGCATGAAGCAGAAAGGTGATGATCGCCGATTTTATGCACACGCTCTTGCCACTTCCGGTGGCACCGGCGATCAAGAGGTGGGGCATCTTGGCCAGATCGGCGACCACGCTCTCTCCTGAGACCCCCTTACCCAGGGCCAGGGGAAGCTTTGCCTTGGACCTGAGCTTGTAGAAGGGGGCGCTCTCGATAATGCCTCTGAGGCTGACCACACCGGCTATTGAATTGGGCACCTCAATCCCCACCATCGCCTTCCCCGGCACTGGGGCCTCGATCTTTATCGAGGGGGCAGCGAGGGCTAATGCCAGGTCATTGGCCAGCGAGGCGATGCGCTCCACCTTGACCCTGGTCTTGGAGACCTCCCTGAGACGAACGCTGATATTGCCATCCTTATCCTTTTCCTTTATCTCCTTGAATTTGCGATCCCAGCCAGGCTCAACGCCATACTGGGTAACGGCGGGGCCGACATTCACCTGAACTACCCTGGCCTCAACACCATAGCTCGCCAGGGCCTCCTCAATGATCCATGACCCTCGCTCCGTGTCCACTACAACGGGCTCGCTCTCTGGAGTTCGGTCAAGGAGACTGAGGGAGGGCAACTGCCATTTCCCACCCGCTTCCGCAACTTTTTCAACCTTTTCGCCCGTCTCCTCAATAACGGAAGGAAGGGCTTCGGCTATCTTGGCCTCGACTGGTTTACCAACCACCCCAGACGTCGCCTCGGGCTCAACCACCCTGGGTACTTCATACCTCACCCTCGCCGCAGGCGCGGCGGCAGGCCTGGCGGGGCGCCGCAGCCGGGAGATCCGAGGGCGGTGCAGGGGATGACGTTGGTAAAAACCCCAAGGCCAGCGTATGGCGCGCCCCAGGTATTTACGGAGCGGATAGCGACGATAGGAATCCGCCAAAGCAGAGGCAACGCTCGACATGAGGCGCCAGCTCCCCCGCGGAGCCAACAGAAATGCGCACACAAGAACGATGCCAGCAAGCCTCAGTGCACCGATGGCATCGGGCGCCCCGATGCTTGCCAGGCCCAGCCTTCCCCCCAAAGTAGCCTCGCTCATCACTCCAGTGGAGGCCTTGAAGAAGGCAAGCAATCCACACAGAGCCACAATAAAGGCCAGAGTGCCAAGCCAGCGGTGCCACTTCCGCATGAAAACGGGGACGTGCCGCCGCCATATCATCCAGCTCAAAAAGGCCATTACCACGGCAACCAGGATAAGCCCCCACCCACACGCCTCCACGAGGGCTTCCCAGGCGGTGCTAAGCCCCGAGAACACTTGAGATTTGAAGGCAAAAAGCAGCGCTAGCGCGATGATCAGAAGCAGTAGCAACATCACCGGGCGCCAGAATAAAAAGCGCCTGATGAGGGAAGGGCCCCCCACCGCTATCCTCTTTCCCTTTTTATCCTTCGCCATATTCATTCCCAAGAATATAGATACGATAATTCTATACTACGCCATCCAGCTGTAAAAAGTTCGAATAACTTTGCCATCGTCCCTTTCTAGAACATGGATAACTGCTCAGGTTTATGCTCCTCTATCACCACCTCCGCTGCCTGAGCCAGCAGGGGCGGGATCTTAAGCATATCCTCCGTAATGACCTGGCGCAAGCTCTGCTGGTGAAGCGCCGCGGCAGGGTGATACATGGCAAAGTAGATTATCCCGTCCTTTATTCGCGCTTTGCCGTGAACCTTTCCTATGGCATCGCCGGGGAGGAACTGAGCCAGCGAGTAGCGGCCCAGGGTAACGATCACCTTGGGCCTGATCAACTCTATCTGGCGATCGAGCCATTTTCGGCAAGCCCTCATCTCGGAGGGCAGAGGGTCACGATTTGAGGGAGGGCGGCACTTAACCACATTTGCGATGTAAACATCCTCGCGGCTCAGCCCAATGGAGAGAAGCAGCTCATCGAGGAAATGCCCCGCCGGCCCCACGAAGGGACGCCCCTGCTGGTCCTCATACCAACCCGGGGCCTCGCCGATGAAGAGGAGGTCGGCATCCTCAGAGCCCTCGCCGGGCACCACCCGGCTGCGATGCCTGGAGAGTTCACAATCCTCACAACAGGCTATCTCCGTGTATAGCTCGCTCAGTACACTCACGATGCTAACCCCCGGAACGCCAGTCTTTAACCACCGTTAAAACCCCCACAACAACGATCAAGCCGCCAACGAGACTGCGCAAAACCGACGCATCCCGCCCATGCGCCACCACGCCTCAGCCTATCACCTTAACCCCACGGCATCAAGAACCTCAGCGACAGCACTTATCCGGAAGGGCTTTCGAATAAGAAACAAAGGTCCGTGCGACATCGCTTCCACAGCTAAGGGATCCTCATCATAACCGGTGACGATGACCACCACCGCTTTTTTATCCTTTTGCTTTATCGCGGAGAAGGCCTCAGCGCCGCTCATGCCCGGTAATACCAGGTCCAGGAAAACCAGGCCGAAGTGCTGCTTTTCCATCTCCTCAAGAGCCAGCTCACCACTCTCCACAGTGACAACTTTATACCCCTTCCGCAAAATAACCTCGCCAAGCATTTCACGTATCCCCGGGTCGTCATCAACTACAAGAACATTTCCCTCAACCACCCTGCCCCGGTTGGCGAGCCAACTCTCCAGGGGGATATCCTTCTGGGTGCGCCAATCTTTAATCGCCATGAAAAAGCCCACAATAATGATGACGCCACCAACCAGCTGGCGCAAAACCGCCGCATCCAGCTGGTCCGCCACCACGCTACCCAGAAGGCAAAAGATGGCTGCAGCGGGGATGATCACTAGCGCCATCCTGGGCTTTACATTCCCCTGACGGTAATGGGCCAGCGCACCCAACAATGCCATCACCGCAATCGCGGCCAGGGATACCCCCTGCGCCGTGTGCTGGCCCACCCCCAGCAATAGAACCATGCCCGGAACCATGACCACGCCACCACCCACGCCCATCATCCCGGCAAGGATCCCCGCCACAAACCCGATCCCGATAGCGCTGAGAATAAATCCCCAGCTCAGCACTATCGACGAAGCATCAGCCGTCGGCGCAGACGTATAGGTGATGATCATGGCGAAGCCCACGAACACCAGAAATGCGCCGAAGAGCCACTTGAGGTGCCTTTCGGGCAGCAACATCATCAATCGGGCCCCCAAAAGCACCCCCACCGCACCCCCTGATACCAGCCCTACAATGAGAGGCCAATCGTCTATATGTCCCAGGATACCGTAGGTAATCGCGCCAACAATGGCGATGGGGAGGATCACGAGGAAGGAGGTGCCATGGGCCTGATGCTGCACCATAGCCAAGAGCCCGACCATCAAAGGCACCAAGAACACCCCGCCACCCACACCCGTAAGCCCGGCGAGCATCCCAGCAGCAGCACCGATCAGGAGGGATATAAGAACCTTTGTTCTCAAGCTCGTCCCGCCATTATTATGTAATTAAAGGATGATAGCACAGCTAGCTAGCTAAGTCAATTGAGCTTTATTCATAATTCATAAGGGATGTGCCCAACTCTGCCTGGGTCAATAATAAATAGCTGCCCGTGCTTCCCATAGGAGTGGTTTCTTGCGAGTTATATCTTTAAAATTGTCGTGTCACTTGAGGTTGAATATACCCCGTGGATATGGTATAATTGCGACAAGGTAAAGTTGCGGTAAGGAGGACATGGCTTGACAATCTCTCGTTAATATGCTATAATCCTTATCAAGGAAATGTTGCGAAAGGAGGATTAAATAGTGAAAAGCAAGAAAGGCACTAGAACCGTGAATGAGCAGCGCAAAGCTCCTTATGCGGCTGCGGGGTTGGTATGGGATTTCTTCAATCGAATTAAGCGTGTAAATCTACCAACCGTGATTGATGCAAGTTTGTTGGAGGATTATGGGGCTCCAAAGGGGTCCGCATACGCACTTTTGAGTACCTTGAAGTTCCTAGGCTTGGTTGAAAAAAACGGGGCGCCGACACCACTACTTCGTTCCTTGCAAACAACAGGTGAAGAATATATTAATAACTTGAGGTCAATCATTACAGAAGCGTATGCCGACTTGCTCTCAAAACTTGACCCTGCAATAGATAGCAGAACCAGCATTATGAATTACTTCATAAAGAATTATTCTATTGCAACCGCTGATAGGGCCACAACGCTTTTCCTTGACCTCTGCAAGGAAAGCGGAATACCTGTTGGCGAGGAAGCGAAGCGTGAAATTGCTAAAACACGGAGTAGCCCGCCAAAGCAGAGTGGTGAGACTAGGTCGGAAAAACCTGCAGTATTACAACCCCCTGAAGATTTAAAAAGAGTGTATGCTCAAAAACTTATCGAGTCTGACCTTGATATCACGATTGGCCCAGGAATGGATGCTGATTCCATTAAAGAGGCAAGAGAACTGTTGCGTGAGCGTCACGCAGCTATTAAGGAAATGCTTGATGAACTAGAAGGCATGATTACAACAAAGGATGAAAAGAAAGAAAAAAGCGCTGGAGAGGAGGAATTACCCTTCTAAAAAACAGGAGCTTTCGCTCCTGTTATCTCACCGTGGCATCATAGCGACGGTGAGGTGGCTCCTCTTTAACATATAAATTGTATAATGTCTTAAGAAATTTGTCAAGGTTAGAAAGGTTAGATTTATGAAGAAGAGAGTGGCAGTCTTTATTGATGGTCTTAACACACGTTGCCGGCTCGAGCAGTGCGGTTGGGAAGAAGACTTTGACGTATTACACCTTTCTCAAAGGCTAGGGGGAAATAGAGAATTGGTCGGAGTACACTATTATGTACCCAATCCAAATAAGGATCATTTAGGAGAAGATCGGTATAGCAGAGAAAGGCGATACTTGGCAAAGGTAGAGAGACAAGGAGTCAAAGTTAGTAGAGGCTACATGAAACAGCACGACGGTCGTTGGGAAGAAAAGATGGTGGACGTACTTATTGCATCAGATATGGTATATTTCGCAGCTCTCGGCGCTTATGATGATGCTATTCTAGTTACTGCTGATGGTGACCTGGTTCCAGCTATTAATAGAGTCAAGGACCTTAGTCGAAAGGTAGAGTTGCTGGAGTTCCGAGGGGCAAATGTAAATTATGGTAACCTGCACAAAGAGAGCTCTTTGACGAGAAGAGCTAGAAGAAGTTATTTCAAGCCGATTTTTCAATAATTTAAATTTCTTAGTATATCAAAGCTAAGGAAGTAATCAAAAACGCTACCTCGACGGTTAAGCATGGGGAGCGTAGTCAGGAGGAACCGCTATGAACCCCCCAACCATTTTTGATTGTGCCACAATTGAAGCATACTGTGAGCTCGTTCAAATAGATAGGTGACACCCTACTGTCATTGTAAGGTACTCTTTCATCGCCATGGTGAGCTTGTCCCCAGTGAAACGCTTTCATCGTCATTGCGAGCCGAAGCCCTGAGCCGAAGCCCTTAGCGAAGCGAAGGGGCAGAGAAGCAATCTCGCCGTTGCATGCCTGCTCACCCACCACCCCTGAGATTACTTCCCCCGATACTTAGGCCGAGGCCGTCAGGTCGGCCGACACTTCGGCCCAAATCGCCCGATAAGTCGGACTCTCGCAAAGCGGAGGTGTCACAATGACAGGGTCAATGAGCTAGGAGGTGATGCGTCACTAATGTACTGGACGAGTACTACTAGTTGCAATTTTGTGCTTTTTGTAGTATTATTGTATTGCGCCGCGGGGGAGCTTAGTGGCTGAGAGTCCGAGGAGTCGGACAACCCCTCGAACCTGATCTCGGTAATACGAGCGTAGGGAAGCGGGATTACAAAGACCAAGGGTCTGGAACCGAGTACCTAGGCTCTTGGTCATTTTATTTTAAACAGCAATTACAAGGAATACAATTCGAAAGCGGGTAGAGGTCTTACTAGGCTAGCAAATAGCTATTTCGAAAAATTTCCAAAAGAAGGAGGATGAGGTGACGCAATTAGAGTTAGCAAGGAGAGGGAGCATCTCGCCGCAGATGAAACTTGTCGCCGAAGCGGAAGAGGTGGCTCCAGAGTTTATTCGGCAGGGGATCGCCGATGGCAATATAGTGATCCCGGCAAATCGGAATCACCAGCTCAGTCAATACTGCGGCATAGGGAAGGGGCTGAGGGTGAAGGTCAACGCCAATATCGGCACCTCAACGGACTACGGCGATATGGAGAGCGAGCTGGAAAAGCTGAGGGTTGCTATCGAGTATAAGTCAGATACGGTCATGGACCTGAGCACCGGGGGCGACCTCAGCGCCATCCGCCGCGCCATCCTCAAAGAAAGCGCCATCCCCCTGGGCACCGTCCCGATCTATCAGGCGGGCATCGATACTATCGAAAGGAGGGGGGCGATTGTACACATGACCCCCGATGACCTCTTCCAGGTGATCGAAGAGCAGGCCGCAGAGGGCGTCGATTTTGTGACGGTTCACTGCGGGGTCACCCGCACAGCCATCGAGCGACTGAAACGCCAGAAAAGGGTGACCGACGTCGTCTCGCGCGGTGGTGCCATCCTCCTCGGCTGGATCCTCCATAATGAGCAGGAGAACCCGCTATACGAGCAGTATGACCGCTTGCTGGAGATCGCCCGAGAATTCGATGTGACGCTGAGTTTGGGCGATGGACTGCGTCCGGGCAGCCTGGCCGATGCCACCGATAGGGCGCAGGTGGAGGAGCTCCTCATCCTCGGGGAGCTGGTGGAGCGTGCCTGGGATGCCGGGGTCCAGGTGATGGTGGAGGGTCCGGGGCATGTCCCATTGGATCAGATTACCACCAATGTCCAGCTAGAGAAGGCCATTTGCAAAGGGGCTCCATTCTATGTACTGGGACCGCTGGTCACCGATATCGCCGCCGGCTACGACCATATCTCAGGAGCCATCGGTGGCGCCATAGCTGCCCTGGCAGGTGCTGATTTCTTGTGCTATGTAACCCCCTCAGAGCACCTCGGCCTTCCCGACCTGGATGATGTGAAGGAGGGGGTGATCGCCTCCCGAATCGCGGCTCACGCCGCCGATATCGCTAAGGGGGTAAAGGGGGCCTGGGAACGGGATCGGAGAATGTCCGTAGCGCGCAAGAACCTGGACTGGGAGGAACAGGTGAGACTGGGCCTGGACCCCAAAAAAGCGCGCCGGTTACACCGGCAACATGCCACTTCAGGGGATGCCTGCAGCATGTGCGGCGAACTCTGCGCCATGAAACTGACGTCAGACTTCCTGGGCGTTAAATCAGTAAAGTGCTAGCCACAGTGAAAGGAGAAACTTAATGACTATATTCCATCCGATAGCGGAGAAGGATGTTACCAGGGCCATAGTAAGCAGCTTTCTTCGCCAGCTTGAGGATTATACAGAGAGCGATGTGATTATCGTGGGCGGCGGGCCCAGCGGGCTCATGGCAGGAAAGGAGCTCGGCATAAAGGGGGTCAAGGTCCTCATTGTGGAGCGGAACAACTACCTAGGCGGTGGATTCTGGATCGGGGGATATTTCATGAATAAGCTCACTATTAGAGCACCAGCGCAGCAGGTCCTCGAGGAACTGGGGGTCCCCTATGAGAAGGCCAGCGAGGGGCTGTATACTGCCGATGCCCCCCATGCCTGCGCCAGTCTCATCGCCGCAACCTGCGATGTGGGGGTGAAATTTCTGTCCCTGACCCTCCTTGAGGATGTCATCCTCCGGGAGGATAACCGAATGGCAGGTGTGGTGGTCAACTGGAGCCCCATCGCTCACCTGCCACGGGAGATCGCTGCCCTCGACCCGGTGCCCCTGGAATCAAAGGTGGTGATCGATGCCACCGGCCACGATGCCAGCGTGGTCAAAAAGCTGGAGCAGCGGGGGTTGATCAAGACGAAAGGCGAGGGGGCCCTCTGGATCGCGGGGTCAGAGGACGCGGTGGTGGAACATACCGGTGAGGTATACCCCGGGCTGGTGGTCTGCGGCATGGCGGTAGCCACGATCTACGGGCTGCCCCGGATGGGCCCCACCTTCGGCGGCATGCTGCTTTCAGGGAAGCGGGCGGCGGAGGTTGTTGCGCAAATCCTTCAAAAGGTCACCGCATCGTAGAGGTATAGATGAAAGCAGAGATCATCTCCATCGGCACCGAGCTCCTTTTGGGAGAGATTACCGATACCAATGCCTCTTACCTCGCTTCACAATTGCCGCCACTGGGGATCGACCTGCTGTGGGTCACCCAGGTGGGCGACAACCTCGATAGGTTGAGGGAGTGCCTGGAGCGTGCCTGGGGCCGCTCCGATGTCGTGCTCACCACCGGGGGCCTGGGCCCCACCGAGGACGACCTCACCCGCGAGGCCATCGCCGCGATGCTTGGCGAGGAGCTGAGCGTGGACCCGGAGCTTGAGCGTGGGCTGAGGGCGTTATTCTCCCATCGCGGCTTCACCATGCCCGAAAGCAATGTCAAGCAGGCCACCCTCATCCCCTCGGCTCAGGCGATCCCCAACCCATCGGGCACCGCACCCGGCTGGTGGGTGGAGAAAAGGCGAGGGGAGCGGGGAGAACCTAAAATCTTGATCGCCATGCCCGGCCCGCCATCGGAGATGCGGCACATGTGGGAGACGGATGTAGCGGGGAGGCTGAGGGAGAGGCTGCAAGGCGATGTCATTCTGTCACGTACTATCAAGACCCTGGGCATGACCGAAGCGGGTGTCGCCGAGGTGGTGAAACCCCTCCTCTCATCCCACAACCCAACCCTAGCCGTCTACGCCAAGACCGATGGCATTCACCTGCGCCTGACCGCCAAAGCTAAGAAAAGGGAGGAGGCGGAGGAGATGATAGCTAAAAGGGAAATCGAGCTCCGCTCCCTTCTCAGCGATATTATCTGGGGCAGCAACGAGGAAACCCTGGAGGGCCTGGTGGGCACGCTCCTTGTGGAAAAGGGGCTAACCCTGGCCACTATGGAATCGTGCAGCGGGGGACTACTCGCTAATACCATAACCGATGTTCCCGGAAGTTCCAAATACTTCAAAGGGGGGCTGGTAGCCTATACCAATGAGGTGAAGATCTCCTACGGGGTAAGCGCCGCGCTCATCGCCCGGCATGGCGCCATCAGCCCTGAGGTGGCGGGGGACATGGCTGGGGTGGCGAGAGAGCGGCTGGGGGCCGACATCGGGGTGGGCATCACCGGCGTGGCCGGCCCTACCGAGGATGAGGGGAAGCCTGTAGGCATCGTCCACATCGCCATCGACGATGGGAGGGAGACAAGGCTTGCCCTGGGAATTTACCCCCAGCTGCGCCACATGGTGAAGCGCCGCGCCACCTACCACGCTATTTTTGAACTGAGACGAACGCTGGTCTCCATGAAGTAGTCAGCCGTTTAGTCCCATGCACCCTTTTACCGGGGCGCTAAGCACGCAAATGCTGCGGCGAACGCCGCCCCTATATTCATTTTATTAAGGCCATAGCGGGCTCATAACTACTACTCGGTGAGCGGACCAAACCTCAATCCGTGAGGCCAGATTCAAAAGGCCTCCTCATTGGTGTTAATCTAAGCGAATCAGCTTAGCTTTGCGTTCTACTCTTTATTAACGTATTAAGGGGTCATCATCCGGCTTGACCGGATGATCCAGGAAGCATGCCGAGCCAATTTCTGGATTGCCCGATCAAGTCGGGCAATGACAGGTACTGTAGGAGATGGGCAGTTACAGGTACGGTAGGAGACGGGCAGTGACAGGTTCGGTGGAAGTCGGGCAATCTTCTCTTTCGATACACGGATTAAGGACCAAAGCGGAGGGCTTGTCATGCTCTGCGAGATCTGATATTTTAAAATTCTCAATGAGACATGATTTCATTAGGCTGGGGGTTGTTCGGCATGTGGCAATTGCCTTAATTACGGTAATACTCCTTTGCCTTATCGGCTCTCCCCCGGCAGCAGCCCAAATTGCCGAGGAATATTTCCAGATCAGCTATGAACCGGTCAGCTTCAGTAAGACAGAGATTCACGGTGATGAATTTTTTTACGCTACGATCCAGGGCCGCGCTACTTGCACAAAAGACTTACCAATGTCGGTAAGTGAAGCCAGGATTACCGGCCATGTCATAGCCGAACATACGGTAAGTGGCACCAAGGTGACGCTAAATTCTAGCTATACCACAACAATAAGTCCCTTCCCTTATAAGGCAGGTAAGACAATTTATTTAAGCGAGGTTATATATCTGCAATTCCCCAACCATGGTGAATCGGGCGATTACGATGTTATATTTAAAAATGATGAAGCTAAAATTAAAGTTTTTTTGGGGTGGGTTCCTGTCACCAGTTATCTTCCCGAAGACCAGCTTGAAGAGCAGCTTACGGGCTCGCTAAAGTACATCCCAGGGAGCGAGTCGCCTACACCTACACCTACACCTACACCAACACCAACACCGACCCCAACCGCAACGTCGGAGCCTTCCACAGCAGCTGGCTTGGGTACTGGAACCTGGGTTGGTATTGGGATTGCGATCATTATATTCATAGCGCTGGTGCTGGCAATCTGGCTGATAGTGTATCGGCGGAAAAAATCAAGTGCGTAAAAGCATTGCATTGTGCTGAAAAGTGTGCTATTATCACCAAAACATTGGTGTCCCGATATTCGGGGCAAAGAAGGGGGACTGGTTCTTTGTGGACGAAGATGAATTATTGTCTGTGGAGGAGATGACCAGAATCCTGAAGGTGAGTAGGCCCACTATTCAACGGTGGTGCCGCGATCGGAAGCTTCCTGCGGCAAAGATTGGCAAAGCCTATCGCGTCAGGAAAGAAGACCTGGACAAGTGGTACGAGGGTAAGCTTATCGAAGCAGCGAAGCAATAGTTGCGACTTGACAATCTATATACACTCCACTTTCCCCAACAAATGGGGGGGTGGATATGTTTTGTTTATTCGTACTAGTCGCTAAAGCTACAGAAAGCCGCCCTCTACCCGTGAGGTTTTTGTTCAAAAAGAACATGGGTTAAGAGCGAAAAGAGAAAGGGGGGTGAGATGCACCTACTTATCGATGGTTTTGGGGCCAATCGCAAGACGCTGGAGAGTGAAGACCTGATCTACGAGCTCTTGGACCACTACCCATCCCAGATCGGGATGACTAAGGTGGAACCGCCACGGGTCCATAAATATATCGGCTCAAAACCCGAGGATTGGGGGATATCGGGCTTCGTGCTTATCGCGGAGAGCCATATCAGCATCCACACCTTCCCCGAAAGACGTTATGTCAATATAGATATTTTCTCCTGCAAGGACTTTGACTCGGAGCAAGCGATCAGGGAACTCAAGGACAGATTTGAATTCACCGAGATAAAGAGTTACCTCCTCAACAGGGGTTTGGAATACTCCCATGTGGAGACGGCGGACTTGAAAGCTGTCTAGCTTATTAGCCCCGTTCAGGCAAGATGGAGAGCAACTGGATATTGTAGCGTGAGGCTAAGAAGTCGCGCCACCTTGAGTTCTAAAAATTAGCCGCCTTCTTCGACGTAGATGGAGTTTAACCAGACATCGTAGCATTGGGCCAAAGAGTCATGCTAAGTAGAGTTCGAAAAAGTGCGCAAATATGAAAAGCCGACCACCCCTTTCCCCATATCCCAGGGATGCTCTGTATCCGAACTGGTGCAGCGGATGGCGGGGACATCCTTCCAGGCGAGAAACCTAGCGCGCGGCGTGGAAATTTGGTCGCAGATGCTCGCCGGGAAGCGCACCATCCTCCTGGGACTGGCCGGCGCCATGGTCCCGGCGGGGATGCGCCAGGTTATGGTCTACCTCATCGAGAATCGCCTCATCGACTGCCTGGTATCGACCGGTGCCAATCTCTTTCATGACCTCCACGAGAGCTTGGGAAGATCCCACTGGCAGGGCGATAGTTGCACAGATGACCAAGAGCTGGCGAGCTCAAATATCTATCGAATCTATGATACATTCCTCTCGGCGACGGAATTCGATGAGACCGAGAGGTTTGTCATCGACTTCTCCTCCTCTCTGGAACAGAACCGAGCCTATACCACCAGGGAGTTTTTCTTTCTACTGGGCAAAGCGCTCTCCAGCCAGGGGAAGGAGGTGGGGATGCTCACCGCTGCGGCCAAAGCCAACCTCCCTATCTATTGCCCCGCCCCGGGGGACAGCGTCTTTGGCACGGCGCTCGCTGCGGCGCGGGTGAAAGGGGAAAGTCACCTCCTCTTCGATGTGATTAAAGATACTGTCGAGATGATCCAGATCGCCTGCTCCGCTCCCTCCACAGGGGTAATCTTCATCGGCGGAGGGACGCCGAAGAATTTTATCCAGCAGGTGGAGCTTTGTGGCGATATCTTTGGCAAGGAGCTTAAGGGGCACCAATACGCCATCCAGGTCACTACCGACTCCCCACAATGGGGAGGACTGAGTGGCTGCACCTTCGAGGAGGCCCGCTCCTGGCGGAAGATCACCCCTGATGCGGCCACCGTTACCATAAACTCCGATGCCACCATCGCCCTTCCCATCATGGTAAGCGCCCTGGCTGAAAGCTCCGCCAAGCTCATCGCGAGCAGAAAGAAGCCCTCCTTCATCCTGGAGAAAGAACTGATCATCCGATGAACGCGGAATTTTTGGAAGGATTCTACCCCCCGCGGAACTTCGCGTTCCCCCCTCCCCAATACACCGTCTTCGAGACATCGAAGGTGGTGGTCCTCCCCATCCCCTACGACAGCACCACCGACTGGAGGAGCGGCTCCCGCGATGGCCCCAAGGCCATCATCGATGCCTCCCACTACCTGGAGCTGTACGACCATGAGCTCGACCGGGAAATCCACCTGGTGGGGATTCACACCCTGCCCGAGCTTCAGCCTTCCATGAAGGGGCCGGAGGAGACAGCAGAACGCGTATATAAAGTAGCAAGCGACCTGATCCAAAAAGGCAAGTTTGTGGTGATGCTTGGCGGGGAGCACTCGCTCACCGTCGGCATGGTGCGGGCCTTTCGGGAGCGGTTCGATGGCCTCTCGGTACTGCAACTGGACGCCCACGCCGACCTCCGCGATGAGTACGAGGGCTCAAGATACAGCCACGCCTGTGTGATGAGGAGGGTGCTGGAGTGCTGCCCCATCGTTCAGGTGGGCATCCGCAGCCTGAGCCAGGAGGAGCACCGCTTCATCACCGAAAATGACCTGCACCCCTTTTTCGCCCAAGACACCCCGCTGGACGCACTGGACGAAAAGATCGTCTCCGCCCTTTCCGATGATGTTTATGTCACCATTGACCTTGATGTCCTCGATCCGTCGATCATGTCAGCGGTGGGCACCCCGGAGCCCGGGGGCATGGGGTGGCATGAAATAGTTAAGATACTGCGTAGGGTAGCGGAGCAGAGACGCATCGTGGGCTGCGATGTCGTGGAGCTCTGCCCCAGGGAGGGGCCCTCATCCTGTGCCTTCCTCGCCGCCAAACTAGCCTATAAGCTCATTGGTCTCCTACCCCTTTTGCCCTAGCCCAAACGCTACTAAAAGCCTGCCTCCACCTTCAATTCTAATCAAGGGATGGGGCATGTGTTTATGGGTAGGTTGGAGCATCAGCTCTAGGCTACCCATAGGATGCTGAAACAAGTTCAGCATGACAAGGTGGAAGAAATCAGCTATATTAAGCCAGCCTTTAAAGGTTTATGGCGTGATATGCCGGAAAAAGCGGTCGATATGTCTCCGAATGCCTATGCCATTCAGAATGCCTCTGTCATTCCGAACGCCTCTGTCATTCCGAACTTGTTTCGGAATCTCAAGATTAATACAATGAAACAATTTGCCAGGG
>JABUBL010000205.1_pt1 | contig 15615 bp, 11 predicted proteins | sample 7240371 | NCBI WGS metagenome assembly JABUBL01 (sample SAMN07256343, study PRJNA390944) | subsurface metagenome | isolation source: Methane hydrate marine sediment | place: Pacific Ocean: Eastern North Pacific, ODP site 1244 | collected 2002
TCTTTACCACCTCCCTGGCGTGAAGTGCTGCGTTTTCGATCCTCCTCATGTCCTTGCGCGCCTGTTCAGGCAACCCATCGGACTTGCGGGCAAGCTGGGCAAATCCAAGGATAGCGCCCAGGGGTTCGTTAAGCTCGTGTGCTACGCCTGCTGCAAGCTGGCCCAGAGTAGCCAGGCGATCCGCGTGACGAAGCTGTTCCTCAAGCTTGGTCCGTTCGGCTTCCCACTGCCTGCGTTCGATTATAAGCACGAGCTGAGCGGCCACCGCGTCCAGAAGGCTCTGCTCCTCTGCGATGAAAAGCTCCACCTCAAGCTCAGGCTTCTCCTCGGAGTAGAACACCTCCACCACGCCTCGTTTCACTCCATCGACTACGATATCCGCGGCCAGCCGGTAGCGGGTTTCGGTACATCTCGGCGGGCAGCAGTAATCCTTATCATCCAGTATTATCCTAGCCGAGGCTATATCCGGGTATCGCATGGCTGGTGGCAACAAATCGGCTATGCCCTGAAGGATCTTCTTAAGAGATATGCCCGGCTCCTCAACCAGTCGGGCTATCCCGTAAAGGCAGTAGAGTTCCTTGACGCGCTCACGCAGTTTGGTCTGCGCTCTGCGGCCTGCCATTGCTATCCCTATGGTCTGGGCAACGCCCTCGTAGAACTCTATCTCTTCAACGGTAAAGAAGTTCTTCTCTCTGCTTTTTAATTGAATCAGCCCGTTATTGTTATCGTCTATTACAAAAGGGATCATGGCGAGTGAGGAGTAATCACCGATAGACGCCAGATCAGGAGGGGTTTCCTCGCCCGTTTGGGAACTCAGCGCCTCCTTCAGGTTGCCAGTCCAGAAGCTGCCGGTTTTGGTGAAGTAAGGGTAGGAGCTGTCAAAGTTACCACCTAACAGTATCTTACAGGTTTGTTCCAGGCTTGAACCATCCGGCAGGCATGGGAGCGCCAGCCCCTTCTCATCCTGTATATAGGGGAGTTTCTCGAACTGAAAGCGCTCATTGGGTTCCATCCTGGCTTCCCACCGGTAGTGCAGCTTGCCGTCGGTGATGCGCAGCTCAACCGCATCGCATCCGGAGAAGCGGATGAGCATCCTTGAGACCTCGCGCTGGAACTCAATCCTCGGGGCGCCGCGGTTGGCGAACTGCAGTATCCTCCGCGAGAGTGCCGAGAAATCGTGAGATCTCTTGCTTGCCCTCGCTTTGGTGTCAACCGACCTTGAGCTTTTGCCTGTCATAGGTATAAACTATACTAATAATTTAGCCTCAAATGTCAAGCGATGTTTGGACACCCCAACCCCTTGACGATAGCCACCTGGGGGATGAACTATTTGCATAAGGAGGAGATATGTTACGTAAGACGAGTATTTTGATACTACTTCTTGCCCTCGGCTTAAGTGCTGAGCTTTGGGTGAACTCCATCCGGGACCCTGCAGGCAACGTGCTCGAGCTGCTTCAGTGCGGGGCAAGCGCAGATGAATAGTCTCTAGCCCCCAGTTTGATATGTTGCGTATCTCGACTAGAGTGCAGTCGTTCACAATAGGAGGCATACGATCTCCGGAGATCTAGATATCGAAAGATGTCCACAGTGCGGAGCGAAGCTGGAGAACGGATACCTTTGAGAAAGGGGGTGGATTCATTGGTACGGTGAACGTTTCCCAAGGCCGTTTTCCTTCGGAGAAGGTCTATTGAAGTTTAAAGTGTGGGGTAGTTCGAGAGGAGTTACTGAAGCTAAGCGTTGTCACAACTGCGGAGTTGTAATGTTCAGAACTTAGGGCGTTGCGGAGTCTCTCATTAGCCCCGGATCTGGTCAGGACTTAACGAAAGGTATATAGAGGCGGGGATCTACGCCGCGATCCGTTCGGCAACGTGCGGGAGAAGAACTTACTCTGGACAGGTTGAAATCTACGATGCTTCGGGCCGAGAGGTTTACAGCCGCTCTATTCAACCTGGTACCCGCAAACTTCTCTGTGCAACGGATGATATTCCGGCAGGCCTTTACTTCTATCGGTCCATGTAGGGGGATCGAATCATAGCCGCGAAGCCGGTGATTCTGAGGTAGTTTTCACCCGTAAGCTAGTGGATGATTAACTCTCCGTGTGTCCAGGCAGGAGCGGCACGAACTGGCACTCGGAGAGCTCGCGTAAACGCAATCCTCCTCGAGTTTTGGTTATCAGGTTGATACGACCTTTCAACGGGATAACCATCCGGCTGCCCGGCTTGAGTTGATCCACCAGGTTAGACGGCACCTCGTCGGTCCCAGCGCTCACGATGATTGCGTCGTAAGGGGCATGCTCTGACCATCCCAGCATCCCGTCACCTGCACGAAGATGTGCTGTCCCACACCCGGCACGAACGAGCCTCTCACTTACCTCCTTTAGTAGAGAAAGGTTGCGTTCGATGCTGTAGACCTCGGCGACCAGTTTGGTCAAGAGCGCCGTCTGAAAGCCCGAACCTGTCCCGATCTCAAGCACGCGGTCTCGAGAAGATAACTGGAGAGCGGTAAGCATTGCTGCTACCGTGGATGGGGCGGAGATCGTTTGAGAGCCGCCTATGGGAAGGGCTGCGTCAGTATAGGCTTTATGCTCCAGCCCAGGCGGCACGAAGAGGTGACGAGGTACGCTCACGAACGCTTTGAGTATCCTCTCATCTCCTATGCCCTTGCTGCGCAGGGCGTGGATCAACCTTTGGAGATCTCGTTCGTTGGATTGCATCTTCCATTATAGCGTATGCTTGAGTGTGGGTCAACACACTCGGTCTGGCAAGAAAACCCTGTGTTCCTACACCAAGGGATGGTTACCAGGACGCCAGGGGTGCTAGTTCTCGTAGTAGCTGCGCTGGATGTTGACCTTCACCACCTTACTTGCGGTGGCGTCGCTGCCGTCATAGAAGTCTATCGTGCCGAAGAGAACTACTCACCCCTTATCTCATCCTCTTCTTCAAGGCGAAAGTTCGCAACCACCGCAGGGGAAAGACATGGGTATTGCCGGTTCTGCACTTGACATATCTGCTCTTGCGCGTAACTTCTTAGGATGGAGTTCAGGTTTGGTCTGTATGGTGCGGGCAGTCTGGGGCTCAGCATTGCGTCGGCTTTACATAACGCTGGCGAGACCTTTGTCGGGGTATCAGATACCGATCCCCTGGCCGCGCGCAGGGGTGCCGATCTCTTAAGGTGTCCGGTGCTTTCTGCACCTTCCTTGGCAAGCGAGGCGACTGCCCTTCTCTTTGCCGTGCCTGACGACAGGATAGCATCGCTGTATGAAGAGTTGAGGGATTTCATCAATCCAAAGAGCCTTTTGGTGCACTTCTCCGGGGCCCTTACAAGCGAGGTTTTTAGAGGGCCTCTTCGCATCTCAGCGCATCCTGCCCAGACCTTCCCGTACCCTCGGTTGGGGAAAGACGTATTCAAGGATGTCTACTTCGCCCTTGAGGGAACAAAACAGGCGATAGCTTTCTTCCGACCTGTGCTCGAACGAACAGGTGCAAGAACGTTTATCATCTCTCAAAAAGAAAAACCCCTCTACCACGCGATGTGCATTTTTGCATCAAACCTGGTTGTGGGATTGCTCAAGTACTCCGATGACATAGGCTTATCCTTGGGATTGAGCGCGGAGGAGAGAAGGGGTTCAATAACTCGTCTTGCTTTAGAAACAGTCTGCAACGCTGCTGAGAGTGGTTCCCTGGAGGATGCACTCTCCGGCCCTCTCGTAAGGGGCGATAAGGAGACTATCCTCAAGAACCTCGAAAGCCTCGAGGATTCTCCTGACCAAAAGAAACTCTATCGCTTGCTTTCACGCAGGCTGCTTGATGTGGCCAGGCAAAGGGGGGTTCCTGAAAAGAAGCTTAAAGAGATCGAAGAGTTTCTACTCTGAAAGGATAACGAACTCTATGCGGCGGTTTGTCCTCTGACCGCTTCGGGTGCGGTTGTCACCGATAGGCCTTGTTTCACCGTATCCGCGTGCCATGAGGCGCGAGGCATCTATCCCGCTGGCAACAAGCCAGCCTTTGACCGCATCGGCACGCTGCTGGGAGAGCCGCATGTTCGTCTCCTCCTCGCCCACGCTGTCGGTGTGCCCTTCAATCTCGATTCGAACCCTGGGGTAGGTCTCAAGGAAGCGGGTCACCTCCTCGAGCGCCGCGTAGCTTTCAGGCATGATGACCGCACTGCCCGGATTGAAGCCGACGTTTTCAAACTCAGGCATCCGGGCAGGTTCGGGCGGTGAAAGGCTCACATTGAGTTCCTTGGCCTCGCCGTCCTTCAAAGACAAAGGTCGTCTCTCCGGCTCATAGCCTTCCCTGGTGAAGGTGATCCGGTAGTCTCCCGGTGCAAGCGCGGCCTTGTAGATCCCCAGGGCGTCGGTAGTAACCTCGGGTATATCGGTCCTGCCGAATGATACGAACACCCGTTCGAGCGTCTCGCCGCTTTTGGTATCCTTTACGGTCCCTGAAAGCTGAGCCCGGGGTTGTCTTTCCTTTGCCAGTGAGAAGTCCAGCACCCTTTCATCACTATCCTGAAGCACGATCCCCTTCTCCTTCCACTTGTAGCCCGGGCTTTCGGCGCGGACACGGTATACTCCCGTGGCAAGCTCAACCGAGTAGTCGCCGGTCGCCGAGTCGGTAATCACCGGTTCTATCTCGGCTTCCGGGAAGATGAGCCTTGCCGCCAGTGGATCGGCCGTTTCTTCATCAACAACACGCCCCAGAAGGTGCGCGCGAGGAATCTTTGGAGGTTGGATCAGATCGAATCCCGCCGAGACCCCGAGCTCGATCTTCCATGGGTAAAGCGATGAACCTATACCTATGGGCACTGCGAGATCAAAGGTCGCGGCAGTTACCGCAGCGGTACTCATACGAACCATAGGCGTCACTTGTAAGGCATCAAACGAAAGTACGTCATCAGTCGGGGTACGGTTTGTTACCTCCAAAATCAGATCGAGTATCTCGATGGGCGAAACCTGCAAAGCCGCTCCCCAGGGAAGCGAGGTGTTAACCCCGCCTGACTCAAACCCCATGCCGTAGCCTGCGTTGATATAGAACTTCATCATATCGTAGCCCACGCCAAGTATCCCCACAAGATCAAGGGTCGGAGGCGGATCAGGGACTGATGTTGAATCGCCGGCCCAGACGCTTGCGGTGGCGAACCGACCGAGAGCCACTAAACCAGGGGCCAGGAAGAATCTCTTCTCATTCGGTTCGGAGCCAAGGTAAAAGTCATAACCCGTTTTCAGGGCAGGAGAGAGCATGATAGGACCCATGAGGTAACGGTAGTCGTCTTCGCGGAAGCCGTCCGCGTAGACCGCGGTGGAGAACTCGAGGAATGAGAGGGGAGCGAAACCGATTCCGCTGTAGTCATGACCATAGACGTGATCTGAATACCCGCCTGCCAGATGGATGAAGCTGAAGGAGAGCAACCCCTGCTCGCCTGTGGGTGCGTAGAAGACATCCAGCGCACCGTTCTGCGCCCAACGGTTGGGCCGGGCTTGAGCATGGCCATCCCATAAAAGAAACACGGAAATAATTACAGGTATGAGGAAAGTATTCCTTTTCATCACGGACCTCCTCTATTTAGCTAGAAACCAATAGCCCCAACGGGAATCGAACCCGTATCTTCACCTTGAAAGAGTGATGTCCTGACCATTAGACGATGGGGCCATAGCCTATTTTATCCTCCCCCGTAGTAATTGTCTGCCCTGCGGTAGTCCTTCACGTCACTGCGCGGGAAGACCTCTTCAGCCAGGGCGTTAAGGATAACCGTCTGTTCGTTTTGTATCGCGGCCGGCACGAGTTCGGAAGCCGGGTCAAACTCACGCTCTAAGCAGCGGAAGAAGCCGTAGCCGATGTCGCACTTTACCGGACCACTCATCTGGCCTACGTCGATAGCGTAACAGGCACCGGCCATCTCCGCACCGTATCGGGTCTCCGCTTCAAAGTAAGATCCAAAATGTAAGGTATCTATACTTACGTGCGGCATACCGACAAGCGAGGGGAAATTCGCCCCGGCCTCGATCTTTCGACGCAGCTGAATTGCGTAATCGCGCTGAGCATTCTTAGCCCTCTCGAGGATTACCCGGCCACTTACGTATTCCAGGGTGCTGTCCAGGGGAATCATCTTCTGCTTTGCTATGTCTACGGTCGCAAATACGTAGTATACACCCCTGACCTCCGGGAATGGTTCACTTACATCGCCCACCTGCGAGCCTAAAGCGTAGGTCTTGACGGCTTCAGTGTAAGGGAATCTTGGCATCATAACATCCTTGCTTTCGCGGACGTATGGGCCGACGCGGGCTGGGACTCCGTATTCTGCGGCTAAAGAGTCCAGGTTCTCCTTACGGGCGCGTTTGCTGAACTCGTCTATACGCGCCCGAACCGCCTTCCTGGTCTCGGCGCCGGGCTCAAGTGGGAAGTATATCTCCTGGTAGGCAATACTATCCGGGGTTCTTTTAACAATCTTTGCAAGATGCCATCCACCTCTGTCGAAGTATGGCTCTGAGGCCTCGCCTTCGGTAAGTAAGCCAAGCGCTTCATATTCCACCGCGTCCAGTAGATCAATCGAGCGGGTTACGCTCTGGCTTGAATCCTGCGTGAAGTCCAGGGCTATCTGGTCGAAATCATACCCGGCCGCAAGAGCCGCCACTGCATCTGCAACCCTTTCGGCCAGGAAGCTTGAGTCCTCAGAGGAGGGGTATATGGGGAAGACAAGGGTTCGTAGCTCCCACCACTTCTCGCGCTCGAAGTACTTTATGTTTTCCTCGTAGTAGGCCTGTAGTTCTGCCTGGGTAACGTTTGAATCAACCTGTGGCAGCTCGTAGATGAATAAGGCCTCAAGGATCATCTTCGTTCCCGCCCTGAGCTGTGCTTCTACGAGTTGATTTCGGGTGAGCCGTAGCCCATTAGTTACGTCAGAGCGCAACTTTGAACGCATTACCTCACGGCCAAGTTCCGCCTTGTATATCTCGATGAATCGCTGTATCTGAGGGGTGGGGTTGGGATCGGCAAGCATCTGCCAGTAAAGCTGGTAGTTGAACTCCCCGTCGGTATACCAGGATGAATCTTGCAAGAGTTCTTGAGGCGGTGTGAACATCATGATCTCACTCAGCTCCTCTTCTCCCAGGATGACGCGCTCACGCTTGATCGCCGACTTCCAGATCGCGTCCCCCAAAGCCTCCTCCCATGTAGCCGCGGCGAGTTCACGACGTTCCGCATCACTGAGCTGTTTGAATTGCTCTTCACCTATTTGAGAGGCCAGACGATTGTAGGCCGCATCGTAATCCTGGGATGTAACCTCCTCCTTTCCTGCCACGGCCAGGACGTTTTCCTTTACCTTGCGTCTCCTGCTTCTCCCGCCACGGGATGTTATATCAGCACCCCAACCCAGCACCATCAACCCTCCAAATGAGATAAGGACGATGAACATAATAAATTTCGCCCTTTTTCGCAGATTCATAATCATCGGCTTATTCCTCCGTTAACAACCTTGATTTAATTCTAGCGCGATCAAGGCAGAAGTCAACTATCTACCAAGAGGAAGCCGTTCGGCAAGCGAGGAAGGCAAGCCCGCTTCGGATATGCGGCGTTGAGCTCCAGCAACATCGTAGGTTACACGACGCAAGGCGATCTCACGACCCGACCAGTCCACCCTCAGATAACATGCACGAGGATCGCCGTCACGAGGCTGACCCACGCTTCCGGAATTTATTAGAAAACGGCTGCCCCTTTCCCACTTGACTGATTCTTCCATCACCTGCTCCGCTCGTCCATCCTCCTCAGATGCCTGGACGATAAAAGGAACATGGGAGTGGCCGATCACACCCAGGCGGGTGGCAAATCCATCAAACTGCCTCCTGGCCTGATAAAGCGTAAAAACGTACTCCCAGCTTGCAGGGTTCGTGAAGTCCGCATGGCAAAGGCTGATCTCTCCATGGATTAATGTAAGTGGAAGTTCTTCAAGATAGCTTCTGGATTCAGTGGAGAGGTTCTTGCTGGTCCAGAGTACAGCTTGCCGTGCGGCTGAGTTGAAGTAGTAGATAGAGGTTTTCTCGACCGCTCCCCAATCGTGGTTGCCCGCGATGCAGACGGCACCAAGCTGTCTTAGCATCTCGATGCACTCGTTTGGGGCACCACCGTAGCCAACTATATCACCTGCAACGAGCCACTCGCAGCCCCCCCAATCCTTAGCGTCCTTTATTACCGCCGCAAGCGCCTCGATATTTGAGTGTATGTCTGAAAGAACCGCTACCTTCACTATAGTGTAACCTTCACCGCTCTGAGATCAGGACCTCCCGCTTGTATAGCGAGTCAAGCACCCCGTTCACGAATCGCGCCGAGCTCTGGGTCCCGTAGAAGCGGGAAAGCTCCACCGCCTCGTCTATCGAGACCTTGGGAGGGATTTCTGCCAGCAAAAGAATCTCACAAGCGGCCAGACGTAGAATGGCCCGATCCACGTAGGAGACCCGATCCAGTTTCCAGTCGGTCAGTGAGCGTGAAAGCGAGGCATCTATCCGTTCCTGCTCCTGGATCGTCTTTTGGATCAGGGTTCGGAGATAGTCGGCGGAGTCAGCCCTAAGTCTTCGACGGCGTATGACCTCTTCTGTAACCTGTGAGGGTTCTGCCTCTACCAGATCGATACGGTACAGGACCTCCACAGCCGCGATTCTGGCACGAGTCCTGGGCCCTTTGAATGTATCCTTCTTCACCCGATCTTAAATCCCTCTTCCTTCCACCGGGAAGGCGTTATTCCCCTTTAGCCAGGTTCGCCATCTCGATTGCAGCAAGGGCCGCATCCCAGCCCCGGTTGCCCTGCTTGACCCCGGCACGCTCCATGGCCTGCTCGGTCGAGTCGGCGGTGATGATACCGTAGATCACGGGTTTCTCCAACTGAAGGCCAAGTGCTGCGATCCCCTTGGCCGCCTCGGAGGCAACGAACTCAAAGTGGGGGGTCTCGCCGCGAATAACCGCACCAAGACAGATCACCGCATCAACACCTTTGTCTTTGGCCATGACCTTGGCCGCATGTGGAACCTCGAAGGTCCCTGGCACGTAGCAAACCTGAACCCCATCCGCCTTGTGGCGATCAAGACAATCCAAGGCAGCCTCAAGAAGAAGCTTGGTGATGCGCTCGTTGAAGCGCGAGACAACTATCCCGAAGGCGAGCCCTTCTGCGTCAAGGCTGCCCTTTTGTTCGGTAACCTTCATTTATCTTCCTCCTCGTTCTTTTGCCTATCAAGTAAATGCCCCAGCTTGTCCCGCTTGGTTTCAAGATAGAAGCGGTTATGCTCGTGGGGCTGGATAATCAGCGGCACACGTTCAACAACCTCGAGCCCATAACCCTCAAGCCCTATGCGCTTGGCAGGGTTGTTGGTCATGAGGCGGATACTTGTAAGCCCGAGATCGGCAAGTATCTGTGCACCGATCCCGTAGTCCCGGGCATCGGGCGGGAAGCCGATGGCCACGTTCGCCTCAACCGTATCCAGCCCCTGATCCTGCAGTCTGTAACAGACCAGTTTGTTCAAAAGCCCTATGCCTCTTCCCTCCTGCCGCATGTAGACGAGTACGCCAAGACCTTCTGCCTCGATTTTTTGCATCGCCTCGTGAAGCTGATCACCGCAGTCGCAGCGCGCCGAGCCGAACACGTCGCCGGTAAGGCACTGGGAGTGCACACGAACCAGAACGTTCTTCCTGCCTTCAACGGCTCCCTTAACCAGGGCAAGGTGATGGTTTCCATCTATGACAGCCTCGTAAACTATAAGCTTGAACTCGCCGTAACGGGTGGGAAGTGAAGCGGAGAAGAGTCGGCGGACAAGCTTCTCGCGGCGCTGGCGGTAGGCGATAAGGTCCTTGATGGTGATGATCTTTAAGGAGAACTCGCGAGCAAACTCCTCCAGACGCGGGAGTCGGGCCATTGAACCGTCGGCATCCATGATCTCACACAAGAGCCCGGCAGGTTTCAGCCCTGCCAGCCGGGCAAGATCTACCGTAGCCTCGGTATGACCGGCGCGTCGCAGCACGCCACCCTTCTTGGCCACGAGTGGAAAGATGTGACCCGGTCGGGCCAGATCGTCAGGACGGGTGGAGGGGTCAACGAGAGACAGGATTGTCTTTGCCCTGTCGAACGCAGAGATGCCTGTGGTGGTGCCGTGCTTGTAGTCCACGGATACGGTGAACGCGGTGCCGTGCTTCTCGGTGTTGCGCTCGACCATCGGGGGCAACTGGAGTTCTTCGGTACGTTCCCTGGTTATGGGTGCGCAGAGTAGACCTCTGCCGTGCTTGACGATAAAGTTCACCATCTCGGGTGTTACCTTCTCGGCTGCGGCTATCAAATCACCCTCGTTCTCGCGGTCCTCATCATCCACCACAACTATCAACTTACCCTGACGGATGTCCTCTACAGCATCCTCGATCGATGCAAAATCACTCACAGCTTTCTTCCGTACCATGCCTTTGTGTAGGCTTTGAATCTTTTATCCCCCCTTCTTGTCTTCCAGAACCTCAGGTTATTCTCGTACCAATCTATGGTCTCATCCAACCCTTGCTCGAAGCGCTTTGACGGTCGCCAGCCCAGAAGTTTTGCGGCCTTGGTGGATCGTGCAACGAGCTTTGCCACGTGACCGGGCCGGTCGGTGTGGGTCTTCAAAAGACCCTTCGGTTTATTCAGACGATCAAGGATGCGCCCGGCGATCCAGTTTATTGAAAAGCTGTGTCCGGTGCCTGCGTTGATCTCCTGGCCCGCAAGGGGCGAGAAGTCCCCTGCGAAGAGTGCCGCTTCTATAAGAGCGGCACCGTCACCGACCCACATCCAGTCGCGCTCCGCAGTGCCGTCACCGTAGACGTAGAGAGGCAGATTAAGAAGGGCGTTTGTGGTAAAGAACGGTATGAGCTTTTCCACATGCTGGCGCGGACCGTACATGTTGAACAGGCGAAAGATAAGTATCGGAAGTTTGTAGGTCTTATAGAAGGAGTAGGCCAGACGATCGGCCCCTGCCTTGGTCGCTGCATACGGAGACTGAGGGGCTATGGGATGAGCTTCATCCATAGGGGTTTTCTGTGCTGAGCCGTAGACCTCGCTGGTGGAGAGATGGATAATCCGCTTGACCCTGGATGAGACGAGTGCTTCAAACAGGTGGGCTGAAGCCACGAAGTCGTTTTTGACGAATGTGTCTATCGAAAGGATGGAGCGGTCAATATGTGTCTCAGCTGCAAGGTGTGCTACCGAGTCTATCTCTTTGAGCAGCGGTTCGAGGATTCTTTTGTTACCGGCGTCGCCCCGGATAAAGCGGAAGTTGGGGTCTTTACGAACGGATCGAGGTATGGTATCCAGACGGCCGGGATAGACGAGCTTATCGAGAACCGTAACCTTTGTGTCTCCCCTCTGGATCAGTCTCTCAACCAGGTGCGAGCCTACGAAACCCGCCCCTCCGGTTACCAGCACCGAGCGTTTCCTCATCCGTCCTTCCTCGACCAGTCGTAGGGAACCTCGCCTGAGTGGGGGTCTACCCGGAACTCGTCAGGCTCGGAGTAGTTGTAGACCTCGGTGGGGATATTTATAAACATCGCGGCTTCGTTGCTGATGCCCTTCATACCATGAAGCACCCCCGGTGGAATAGAGACCAGTAAAGGATTCTTCTCCCCGATAAACAACTCCATCAACTGGCCCTTGGTGGAAGAGTCATTTCTTGAATCATAGAGCACCAGCTTGGCCATGCCCTTGACAACGCACAGATTATCCCGCTGCACCTTGTGATAGTGCCAGCCCTTGACCACTCCGGGATAGACGGTTGAGAGGTAGACCTGCCCGAACTTGGTAAATAACGCATCGTCCGCCCTTAAAATCTCCATCAACCATCCCCGCTCGTCAGGGATAACGCGAAGCTCCTTTATCTCTACACCTTCAATTTTTTGGCACATGGCGTAAGTTTAGGCTCGTTTTGCCTTAAGTCAACCATAATATATCCTTCTTTGCTCCTTCAGGGCAAAGAGTGAAGCTGAGAAGAAAAAAGCCGACCTAAAGGTCGACTTATACGAATTGCAGTTGTGATCGGTTGCTCTAGATTACTCTATCTTATCACAACCAGGCTCAGGGTGTTCGTCTGCCTTCCGTTATCCAGACACAGGAGATAAACCCCGGCTCCTACCATGTTGCCGGAATTATCCCTGCCATCCCAGATAAGCTCATAGGTTCCCGGCAAGTGTTTCTCATCCACCAGTTTAACGACTGAGCGCCCGGTTACGTCGTAAACCTGAAGGCGAACCGGCATAGGTTCAGGAACCGAGTAACTGATCCGGGCCCGCTGCGTCATCGGGTTCGGCGTACACTCGTAGAGCTCGAAGGCCGTCGGAGGTGAAGCGATTTCTTCTGCCACGCCAGTGTAGCTTACAACACGAGAGGCGATGTTATTATTCTCGTTTGATTCCTCAAACTTATCATCGGGATCGACTACTACATATATCTCTACCTCGCCTGAATTACCGGAAGTGCTCCATTCCATCTTCGCCGTATCAGGACGATAATCATCTCCGATAATGATCGCCGGCACCTTGGCGTCCGGCCCCATCGGTTGCCCACCGCCTTCAGGATCGCCTTCGTAGAACCTTACCATAACCGGATAGGTATGGGTTACGCCTGGATTGTGAACAAGGGCGGTGATTAAAAGCTTGCTGCCAACCTGAGTAGACAAGATGTCCCCACTGCTGATGGCCAGATCGTACTCCAGCGAACGGTAGCCGAAGTCTGTAGTAAACATCTTACCATAGGGTCCACCGACTCGAATTCCGATCCCGATCTCGGTAAACATCGTGTTAACCATATTGGCATGGTGCCCCGGACTGTCGAGCCATAGCTGCATCATATGCTCTAGGATTTGGGTACCTCCGATATTTTCTCCTATCGCGCCAGGAGGTACATCAGGTTCATAATTGAAACGTGCGATTCGTTCAAAAGCATTCTCGTAACTGACTCCGTTCTTATCCTTGGAGTCATGGTCAAAATAATCGTTGTCAATCATCTCCTGGCTGTGGAACCTGGCGGCAGATGCAAGTTGATTGTTCCAATGCAGTGGATCTGCCCCTTCTTTTGCCCGCTGTTCGTTAATCATATTGAAGAGTTGCTCTTCCTCTTCGGTAACTATAATACGTTCATAGCCAAGTTCAGATGGTGCATAGAGGGGACTAGGGGACTCATACGATTCAACGAATACCGGTGGTACGAGTGCCGCTGTACCAGCGGCCAAACCAACACTCGTAAAAGTTAAGAGAATCACACCTGCTTTTAAGAACTTCATGCGCGGCCTCCTTTTTAACTAAAGTGCTATTTTTTTATTCTCCAATCTTACTCCTCGGGCTTCTTTTGTCAAGCTGACAAGTAAAGCAGGTGCGTTTTTGGATTGGTATTTCCCACCCTCGATAAGAACAATTTCGTCACCGAGAAAGGATCTTCTTGACAGCCCCCACAGCATGACTAATATCTTCTCATGTCCTCACCAAACTTCGTCCACCTGCATCTTCATACCGAGTACAGCCTTCTTGACGGTTCCATCCGCGTAGCAGAACTGGCCGAGCAGGCCCGTCGGTTCAAGATGCCTGCGGTGGCGATGACCGATCACGGGAACATGTTCGGCACAGTACCCTTCTACAAGGCGATGCAGAAGCGGGGGGTAAAGCCCATAATAGGGATAGAGACCTACGTTGCTTCCGGATCCATCTCCGAGAAGAAAGAAACCCCTGCTTCGGGCGAAACAAACTACCATCTTACCCTGCTCGCGGCGACCAACACCGGCTACAAGAACCTGGTTAAGCTCTCCTCTATCGCATATCTCGAAGGTTTCTACTACAAGCCGCGAATAGATAAGGAAATACTTGCCGAGCACAGCGAGGGAATCATAGCTTTGTCTGGCTGCTGGAAAGGTGAGATTCCCTCGGCGTTGGCCCGTGGGGATATCAAGACGGCTAGAGCAGCCCTGCGATCCTACCTTGACATCGTCGGGCCTGAGAACTTCTTCCTTGAGGTGCAGAACCTCGGGCTTTCCGAAACCGAAGAGATGATTAAACGCATCGTTGATCTGGCACGAGAAGAGGGTGTGGATGTGGTGGCCACCAACGACTGTCACTTTCTTAGCCGCGAGGACGCCGACGCCCACGACGTCCTTTTAGCCATCCAGACAGCCAAGAAGGTGGACGACGTTGACCGGATGCGATTCGAGTCCAACGAGATGTACTTCAAATCGCCCAAGGAGATGGCCGCAGCGTTCAAGGACTTACCTGAAGCTCTTGAAAACACGGTCAAGATCGCCGAGCGCTGCATGATGAACATCGATCTCGACACCCGCAACTTCAAACTGCCGCGCTACCCTATCCCCAAGGAGTTCGACTCTTCGATGTCCTATCTGAGGGAACTCGCTTCCTCTGGCTGCCGCCAGAAGTGTCCTATGGAGAAAAAAATATACGCGCAACGTCTTGAGCATGAGCTTAACATCATCGGCAAGACGGGCTTCGCCGGTTACTTCCTGATCGTGAAAGACATCGTTGACTACGCACGGAAGACCGGTGTGCCTGTGGGGCCAGGACGGGGTTCGGCGGTTGGGAGCCTGGTTCTTTACTCCCTGGGGATAACCGATCTCGACCCCATCCACTACGGACTGATATTCGAGCGTTTCCTGAACCCTGACCGCATAACCCTTCCCGATATCGACATAGACTTCGCGGACGAGGATCGCGATAAGGTCATTTCATACATCCACGAGCGCTACGGCCAGGAGAACGTCGCACGCATCATAACCTTCGACACCATGAAGGCCAAGGCCGCGGTTCGCGACGTTGGAAGGGCGCTTGACATCCCATTCGGTGAGGTCGACAGGCTGGCAAAGCTCATCCCCTTTAACGCAAGTCTTCGTGAGGCACGCAACACCCAGAAGGAACTTACCGAGGCCATCAAGACCGATCCTATCTACGAGCGACTGTTTAACGTTGCTCAGAAGCTTGAGGGCATATCGCGCCACGCATCAATCCACGCCTCTGGCGTGGTCATCACACCTGAGCCCCTGACCGAGTTCGTTCCCCTTTACAAGGCTGCAGACGAGGGTATCTCGACCCAGTTCGACATGAAGGCCGTGGACTCAATCGGTCTTTTGAAGATGGACATCCTGGGGCTGCGGACACTCTCGGTGATCAAGATGAGCTCCAAGCTCATCAACCAGGACGGTCAAAAAATCGACACCAAAAATCTTCCATTGGATGATAAAAAAACCTTCCAGTTGTTGCAACGCGCCGAGACCACTGGCATCTTCCAGCTGGAAAGCAGGGGTATGCGTGAGATACTGAGAAAACTTGGTCCTACCCAGATCGAGGACATCATCGCGGTTATCGCAATCTACAGACCCGGACCACTGGCCAACATTGATCTGGATGAGTTCTTCCGCCGCAAACACGGAGAAAGCGAGATCACCTACCTGCATCCGCGTCTGGAACCGGTGCTTGCCGGAACCCACGGTATGTTCATCTACCAGGAGCAGGTGATGCAAACCGCCCGAGCTATCGCCGGATTTTCTTACGTTCAGGCCGACCACCTGCGCCGCGCCATGGGAAAGAAGATACCGGAACTCATGGCCGAGATGAAGCAGCAGTTCTT
>JABUBL010000206.1_pt1 | contig 15587 bp, 18 predicted proteins | sample 7240371 | NCBI WGS metagenome assembly JABUBL01 (sample SAMN07256343, study PRJNA390944) | subsurface metagenome | isolation source: Methane hydrate marine sediment | place: Pacific Ocean: Eastern North Pacific, ODP site 1244 | collected 2002
ATATCCCGTCAGTTGCTCGAAGGCTGTATTAAAGATAGTAACCCGCTGGTCTCTGTCCCATACAATGATAGGTGCATTGGCATACTGCAATAGGCTACCCAGATAGTCTCGTGTCTTACGCAATTCCTCCTCCGCCTGCTTCCGCTCGGTAACGTCCTCCAGGGTCTCTATCGCCCCGATTACTTGCCCACGGTCGTTCCTGATAGGACTGGCCGTAAAATGAAGCCACCGGCCACTTTCCCCAAGAGCTGGAAGCCAATCTTCGGCTTCATAGGCGCCGCCAATTAGATCCGATTTTTTGTATTTACCCCGATAGTGCACGGCCATCTTAGTTGGCGTAGCTCCATCCACAATCAAGTCAGCCATAACCGGCCTCTTTTCGGGGTAAAACGCCCGCCACTGCTCGTCCGTCCCGATTATCTCCCCCTTCTTTATAGTGGAAAGGGATTCCAAGGCGGTGTTCCAGTGGGTAACCGTATGCCGCTTGTTGACCACAAATGCCGGGATAGAAGAGCCATCGATAATCTTGGTAAGCATTGCCTCCGCGCTCTTGCGCTGGGCGATATCTCGGCGGTGCAAGTGGAACCACAGGTTGACCAGCCCGCCGATGATGATAATCCCCCCGCTCTCAAACAAGGCATCGGGCGGGCTTGAAGAGACCCAAATAGCCCGGGGCAGCATAATGACCAGCGCCACCGCCAGGCTGGCCAGCCCCGCCTTTAGCCCGAAGACAAGGCCAACGTAACTTATCGGCAGCAGCAGGAAGACCCGCTCCACGGCGTGACGGGTTAAGCCCAGAAAGGAAAGCAGGGACGGTGAATCCGTGCCCAGTATCTGCTGCGGGTAGTGCAAGACCACGCCCAGGGCAAACATCGCCAGCACGAGCCAGAAACGACGGTTAGATATAACCTTTGACATCCGACTTGATATATGTGGAGGCATATATCCGGCACCCCCAACTATTTAAGCACGAAGGTCAGGGCAGGTCTTCCAGGGTGAGCCAGCCTTTTCTCAACGCGTATAATACAGCCTCGGTGCGTGAAGCCACCCCCAGCTTACTAAAGATGTTCCCCAGGTGTACCTGAACGGTGCGCGGACTAAGGAAGAGCTGCTGGGCAATATCCTTATTGCTTACTCCGGTGGCGGCTAACTTCAATACCTCCATCTCGCGCTCACTGAGGGGGGCAATTGCCTGGGTCTCACTGCGGCCGGGGGATACCAGGCGGTCTACGACCCGACGAGCCACTACGGGATGAAGCACCGACTCGCCGGCATACACCGCTCTAATGGCGTCAATCAGCTCGCGCACTCGCACACCTTTCAGTAAATAGCCAGCCGCTCCCGCCTCCAGAAGGGCAAAAATGTACTGGTCATAATCATAGGCGGTAAGTATCAGCACGGCTATGGACGGGTGAAGCTTCTTTATCTGCTTGGTAGCTTCCACGCCATTGAGCTTGGGCATGGCGATATCCATCACAACCACATCCGGCTTTAGCTCGCCAGCCAGCCTGACCGCCTCCTCGCCATCACCAGCCTCCCCGACGACTTCCATATCCGGTTCACGCTGCAAAAACTCGCGGGTGCCCTCCCGCACCATCACGTGGTCCTCAGCCAGCAAAACCTTAATCTTATCCATGGTTCTATCCAGAATCGCTCCCACTCATTATAAACCACCTTATCCCCCACTTCAATAAGATTGAATAGTAGAAAATGCTTATTAAACGGGCTCTCAAATTAAGCCTTTCCCGCAGCCAAAAATAAGCCCTATGCCAGATGGCAACCGGCGGGCAATAGAGTATGCTGAAAGAGGATGAGAGGTTAGCTAGGCAAGAAAAGGAGGCAAGAAAATGAAAACGAGGACGGTAAAGGGAAAGGGCATAACCGAACCGACTTTAGGGGAAGAGCTAATAGCCGTAGCTCCAGAGGAAATCCAGGACCACCTCCAGTGGGGTAAGGCTCTCTTCCAAGCCGCCCACTACGAGGAGGCTCTAGGAGAATTTGAGGCCATTCTCAGGACGGCTCCGGGCAGCATTGAGACGCGGATTTTGATACGAAAGGTAAAGGAGGCGCTAACTCAGCCAGAAGTCGAGGTAGCAGCTGAAGGGGAGGCGGCTCCGGCTGCCGAAGCGGTTAAAGCCAAGGAATGCGTCTGGATGAAGCTTGGTATGGTGGCTCACCGCATCTGCACCAAGGACTATGACTGCCTCACCTGCGAGTTTGACCAGATGATGCAAGAGCAGATGGCTAAGGGGGACACTCCGGAGCTTGATGCCGCCCTGGAGAGATTCAAGGAACTGCCGGGCAGTCAAAGAGTCTGCCGCTACGCTCTCAAGGGCAACATTTCTTACCGGCTTTGCACCCGCCTCTTTCAGTGTGCAACCTGCGAGTTCGGGCAGAATATGGAAGACGCCCTCCAGCGCAAGCTGGCTAAGCTAGCCGCCCGGCGGGATGCCTTACTCAAGAAGGTCAGCTAATCATCTCCAACGATTGGCGCGAAAAGAGGCAGGTGTTATAAAAAGCGCCTGCCTCTTTGTTTTCCCACCCACCGCCCTTTTAAGGTAAAGGGGCTTTGCCCCCTTTAAAACCCCCCAAATAAGGAGTCTAATAGAGGTCTAACCTCTATTGGGTGGGTCGAAGACTCTTCGAGACGGGTGGGACGAAAGACGAACGTTAACCAGGGTGGGGAAGTGAGGCGGAGCCCTCTCTTCTAAAGAACCCCCAACCTTGTGACCCCAAATACAGCCGTGCTATAATTTTGCCGTGAAGGTCTCGGAGTTGGGGGAATTTGGGCTCATCGACCTCCTGGCTAAAATGGCGGAGGGGGGAGACGAGCGGCTGCTAATCGGCATCGGCGACGATGCCGCCGCCTGGCAGGGTGACGATTCGATACAACTGGCTAGCGTCGATTCCTTCATTCAGGGCGTCCACTACACGCCGGCTATCACCCCCTGGCCAGAAATAGGCTGGAAGGCGCTGGCAGTCAACTTAAGCGACATTGCTGCTATGGGCGGCATCCCCCGCTATGCCCTGGTATCGCTTTCCCTCCCCGATGATACCGAAGTGGAGGATGTGGCCGCTCTCTACACCGGTATGCTAAAGCTGGCCAAGCAATACGGCGTAACCATAATCGGCGGCGATATAAGTAATGCCCCCCTGGTCTCCATCGCTATAACCATTCTGGGCAGCAGCCCGACAAAGCAGATACTCACCCGCTCAACCGCTCAACCGGGAGAAATGGTGGCCGTCACCGGCAGGCTGGGGGCAGCCGCCGCCGGGCTGGAGGTGTTGAGCAAGGGGAGAAAACTGGACCCCGAAGCCACCACCCGCTTAAAGAACGCCTTCCTCCACCCCACCCCCCGCATCGCCGAGGGGCTGCTGCTGGTCGAGCAGGGGGTAAAAACAGCCATAGATATCAGCGACGGTCTGATTTCAGACCTGAGCCAGATATGCAAGGCAAGCCAGGTCGGCGCCCGGATAGAGGTTGAGCGGGTGCCCGTCGAGCCTACCGTCAAGACTGCGTTTAGCGAGAGAGCCCTGGAACTGGCGCTATCCGGCGGCGAAGACTACGAGCTCCTGTTCACCGCCAGTGCCGAGGTCATAGATAAGGTAAAGAAAGCGGCTTCCTGCCCAGTAACGGCCATCGGCGAAATTACCGCCGGCGAACTAGTCACCCTGGTCGATAAGCAGGGCAACCCCTTCAAACTGGACAGGGCGGGCTGGGAGCACTTTAGCCACCGATGAACCAGCCGGAGATAACAAGCAACAGCCCGGAGGAGACGCAGGAGTTTGGCGCCCGCCTCGGACAACTTGCCCAGCCCGGTGACGTCTTTCTTTTGGTGGGGAAGCTGGGGGCGGGCAAGACCTGCCTCACCCAAGGCATCGCCTGGGGGCTGGGCATCGATGAGTACGCCGCCAGTCCCTCGTTCGTACTGGTCAGGGAGCTTTACGGCCGGCTGCCGCTCTATCATGTGGACTTCTACCGCCTGGAAAATTTAGAGGAGATCGCCGAGCTGGGGCTGGACGAGTACTTTTACGGCAACGGCGTCTCGGTGGTGGAGTGGGCAGAAAAGGCTCTGAGCCTCTTGCCCCCCGAACACCTGCTCATCGAAATGGAATATATCTCTGATAATGAGCGCCGCCTGAAACTCAAGCCCAGCGGCAAACGCTACCGGGAAATGGTGGCGCAACTGAAATAATGTTAGTGGCCATAGATAGCTCAACCGATACCGCCAGCCTGGCTCTTGCCGAGGAGGGCAGGGTGCTGGCTGAGGCTACCTGGCGCTGCAGGCAGAACCACAGCGTCGAGCTTTTGCCCCGCCTTACCCAATTGCTGGACGAAGCTCAGGTCAGTCTCAAGGATACCAACTGCGTTATCGTGGCTAAAGGCCCCGGCAGCTTTAACGGGCTGCGGGTGGGCTTAAGCACGGCCAAGGGCCTGGCCTTCAGCCTCTCCGTCCCCATCATCGGCATCAGCAGCCTGGAAATGGAGGCCTACCGCCACGCCGAAACCGGCTTGCCAATCTGTCCCATATTCAATGCCGGCCGGGGGGAGATCGCCACCGCCCTCTACCAGAAAAAGGACGATGGGTGGCGCCAGCTTACCCCCGAACACATCACCACCGTCGACGCCCTGAGCGCCGAGATAAACGAAAAGACCGTGTTCTGCGGGGAATACGTAAGCCTGATTGCCCACCAGCTCAAAGCCAAACTCAAGGAAAAGGTGGTCATCGCCCCCGATCAGTTGCGCTCAGCCGTCTTACTGATTGAGCTGGCAAAACCAAGGATTGATGCCGGCGACTACGACGACCCCGCCACCCTGCAGCCCCTCTACCTCAGGCGACCGGCAATCACCAAGCCCAAACGCCATAAATACGCTAACGACGGAGGCGCCAAATGACGAACTGGCCTCAACTACCGGTTGACACGGTAAAGGAATGCGATAAGTGCTTTGCCTGCGGGCAGAAAAACCCCATCGGCTTGAAACTAAATTTTAGCTGGGACGGCAAAGAGGTCAAGGCCGAGTTCACCCCCGGCGAGTTTCACCAGGGCTGGGCGGGGCTGGTGCACGGCGGAATTATTAGCTGCCTCCTCGACGAGGCGATGAGCTACGCCGCCCTGTATTCCGGGATGAACAGCCTGACCGCCCGGATGCAGACCAGGTTTAAACGCCCGCTGCCCATAGACGAGCCGCTCACCGTCACCGGCTCCATAACCAGAAAGACGAGACGGCTGGTCGAAACTAAGGCGGAATTAAGGCTCGCCGACGGCACCCTGGTCGCCGAGAGCACGGCCACCATGTTTATCTCCAGCCCGAGTAAGGAGCCCAGGGGCAATGCCTGAAGTCGAGGCCGTTATCTGGGATATGGACGGAGTGCTCGCCGACACCGCCCCCCACCACCTCCACGCCTGGCAAGAAATTTTCTCTAAAAGAGGGGTAAAATTCACCGAGGCCGACTTCAAGCGCGGCTTCGGTATCAGGAACGACGCCATAATCAGAAACATCCTGGGCGAGCAGGTAACTAAAGACGAAATAGAAGCCATCGCCCAAGAAAAAGAAAAGACCTTCCGCCGCATAATAGGCCAAAACATAAGACCCCTCCCCGGTGCCGTAAAGCTGCTCCAGGCTCTTGATAAGCACGGCGTCAGGATGGCCATAGCCTCGTCAACCACCATAGAAAATATCCGGCTTATTATCGGTGGCATGGATATAGAAAATTGCTTTAAGGCTGTCGTCACCGGCCACGACGTCACCGAGGGCAAACCCAGCCCCCAGGTCTTTCTCCTGGCCGCCAAGAGGCTGGGAGCCGAACCCGAAAACTGTATCGTCGTTGAGGATTCGGTGGCGGGGGTGGTGGCAGCCAAGAGCGCTGGAATGTACTGTGTAGCCGTAACTAATACCCACCCCCGAGAAAAGCTTAAGGAAGCCGACCTCATCGTGGATACCCTGGAGGCGGTAAGCGTAAAAGACATATTGAAATTGATAAAATAACCTAGTATCCTCTAAAGGAGTCTAAATGGAACGTTCTTTAGTCCTGGTCAAACCCGACGCCATGAAAAGAAACCTGGCGGGAGCTATCATCGCCCGCCTGGAGAAGCTGGGCTTAAAGCTGGTGGCGGCCAAGATGCTCCACGCCGACAAAGCCTTAGCTCGGAAACACTACGCCGTCCATAAAGATAAGCCCTTCTATGACGACCTGGTGAACTATATCAGCTCCGCCCCGATAGTGGCCTGCGTCTTTGAGGGCAAGGGAGCGGTAGAAGCCATCAGAAAGGCGATGGGGGCAACCGACCCGGCCAAGGCGGAAAAGGGAACGATAAGGGGCGACTTCGGGGAGAGTATTGAGCATAACAGCGTTCACGGCTCGGATTCACCCACCACCGCCGAGGAAGAAATCAAACTCTTCTTCCCCCCTGAGGAAATATTCGGCTACTGAATCCGCAGCACCGGGGTCGCCTGGCTCCAGAGCTCGTCAAGCTGGTAGTACTCGCGCTCAAAAGGGGCAAAGATGTGGACGATAATATCGCCGAAATCGAGCAGCAGCCACCCCGAATCTATCGTCCCCTCGTGGTGATTAGGCAGGATGCCTTCCCGCTTTAGCCGGTGCCCCACCTCTTCATAGATGGTCGAAAGCTGCCTCTCGGAATCGCCGCTGCATATCACGAAATAATCGGCGAAGCTGCACACCTCGCGGGTGTCGAGCAAAACAATGTCAATCGCCTGCTTGTCGGCGGCGGCCTCAACCACCTTGCGCGCTACTTCTATTGATTCCAGAAGCCAAGCCTCCGTCATTCCTAGTGCTTTAGCTTTTCTTAGCCTTTTTCACCTTTAAAGCATCTTTCGCAATCTTTCGAACAAGTTCATATTCATCCTTTAAAGCCTTAGTGAGCGGTGCCACTGCTCTTTCATCTCCTATCTCCCAAAGAGTCACTGCTGCACTTGCTCGAACATCCCTATCTTTATCCTTCAGAGCCTGAATGAGGGGCTCTACTGCCCTGGCATCCCCTATCTCCCCAAGAGCCATTGCTGCTTCCACTCGAATATCATAGGCTTCATGCTCAAGAGCCTTTATCAAGCCTTTAACATTTCCCTTCGCTTTCATTTTTACTATGTCTGGCTTACCCATTTTCACACCCCCTCAGTGCCCGATGGCTTGTAGGAGTCCGTGCAACGATATTATACCACCCCCAAAGGGGGATATATAAGGGGTACCAACCTTATAGGGCGGGTTTTGGGTGGGACGAAATACGCACGTTTAATTCTATGTTATAATTATGTTAACCAATCGGGGAGGTGAAATGGAAAAACTGCTCTTCGGCACGGGCGGCACCCCCCACACCGCCAAGACCGCCTCGGCCATAGACGGCATCAAGCGCATCGCCGAGCTCGGCTTAGGCTGTATGGAGCTTGAGTTCGTCTACGGCGTCAGGATGGCTGAAACCAGTGCCCGTCTGGTGGCGCAAACGGCGCAGAGCCAGGGCGTCAAGCTCTCGGCTCACGGCCCCTACTACATCAACCTCAATGCCCGCGAGCCGGAAAAGGTAGCCGCCAGCCAGGAGAGGATAATCCAGACCGCCCGCATCGGCGCCGCCTGCGGGGCGGAGAGCATCGTCTTTCATGCCGCCTTCTACCTCGGCGACCCCCCGGAAAAGGCCTATCAGGCGGTCAAGAAAAACCTGGCCGAGGTTATGAACCAGCTCAAAAAGGAGAACAATCCGATACGCGTCAGGCCCGAGGTCATGGGCAAACCCAGCCAGTTCGGCGCCATAGACGAAATTATCAAGCTGTGCAATGAGTTAGAGGGGGTGGGCATCTGCATGGACTTCGCCCACTGGCACGCCCGCAGCGGGGAGTCCAACTCCTACCCCGAGTTTATCTCTATCCTGGAGCAACTCAAAGGGGGGCTGGGCGACCAGGCAATAGCCAACATGCATATCCACGTTTCCGGCATCGCCTACGGCCAAAAGGGGGAGAGAAAACACCTGGACCTGCAAGAATCGGACTTAAACTATATTGCGCTGCTACGGGCGCTCAAGGATTGCGGTGCCAGGGGCCTGGTAATCTGCGAAAGCCCCAGCCTGGAAGAAGACGCCCTGCTTCTCCAGGAGACCTACCATAACCTTTAAGGCTAGGCCAATTTTCCTATTGACATCTCCTTCTGTTATAATATAGTGTACGAGGCTAATGATGAAGTCAAACTGGATGCGCAACAGCTTAATATACCTCATTATTCTGGTGGCGGCGGTCGTCCTCCTCTACCAGCTCTTCCCGACATCGTCCAAACCGACTGAAATCGGCCTGGATAGAGCCATCGCCATGTCGCAGGACGGCGAGATAGCCGCCATAACCGTGGACAATGAGGAGCTACTCATCACCACCCTCGACGGCAGAGAGCTAAAAACCGCCATCGGCTACCTCACCCTGGTCGAGCTTCAGGAGCTGGGCTTAAACCTTGAAGGCGTAGACTACAATGTCAAGCCCTCGGGGTTCGACTGGAGCAGTCTGCTCATCGGCTTCATCCCCCTGATACTCTTCGGCGCCCTCATTTTCTTCCTCTTCCGCTCGGCGCGGGGGGCTAACAGCCAGGCGATGAAATTCGGGCGCAGCCGGGCACGGCTGTTGCAAGGGAGCACGCCCACGGTAACCTTCGATGATATCGCCGGCGTGGATGAAGCCAAACAGGAGCTGACCGAAGTGGTCGAATTCCTCAAGTCGCGGGAGAAGTTCCAGAGCCTGGGGGCGCGCATTCCCAAGGGGATACTGCTAATCGGACCGCCCGGTACGGGCAAGACACTGCTGGCTCGGGCGGTAGCTGGCGAAGCCAGCGTGCCCTTCTTCGCTATCAGCGGCAGCGAATTCGTCGAGATGTTTGTCGGCGTCGGCGCCTCCCGGGTGCGCGACCTCTTCGACCAGGCTAAGCGCAATACCCCCTGCATTATCTTTATTGATGAGATTGACGCCGTAGGCCGCCATCGCGGCGCCGGGCTGGGCGGGGGTCACGACGAAAGGGAGCAGACCCTCAACCAGATTCTGGTCGAGATGGACGGCTTCGACACTAATACCAACGTGATTATTCTGGCGGCGACCAACCGCCCCGATATACTTGACCCCGCCCTGCTCCGCCCCGGGCGCTTCGACCGCAGGGTAATTCTGGACCGCCCTGATATTAGCGGCCGGACCGGTATTCTCAAGGTTCACTCCAGCGGCAAACCGCTGGCCGATGAAGTCGACCTGGAGGTGCTGGCTAAACAGACGGCTGGCTTTAGCGGCGCTGACCTGGCTAACCTAGTCAACGAAGGTGCTATTCTGGCGGCAAGGCGGGGCAAGAAGGTCATCGAGATGCAGGAGCTCGAAGAGTCTATAGACCGGGTGCTGGCCGGCCCGGAGAGAAAGAGCCGGCGGATAAGCCCCAAGGAAAAGGAAATCAGCGCCTACCACGAGGCAGGCCATGCCCTGGTGGCCAAGCTGCTGCCCAATGCCGACCCGGTGCATAAAATCTCCATCGTGGCGCGGGGGGCGATAGGGGGTTACACCCGGCTTTTGCCCGCCGAAGACCGCTATCTGATGACCCGCTCCCAATTCAAAGATATGATAGCTACCCTGCTGGCGGGGCAGACCGCCGAGGAGTTAATCTTCAATGAAACGACCACCGGCGCCCAGAACGACATTGAAGAAGCCACCAAGCTGGCGCGCAAGATGGTGACCTCTTACGGGATGAGCCAGAAGCTGGGCCCCCGCACCTTCGGACGCAAAGAGGAAATGGTCTTTCTGGGGCGTGAAATCACGGAGCAGAGGGACTACAGCGAGAAGGTAGCCCAGGAGATTGACGAGGAGGTTTATGCTATCATCCAGCACGCCCAAAACGAAGCCAGGCGGCTGCTAACCGAAAACAAGAAAAGGCTAATCCATATTACCAAAAAAATCATCGCCCAGGAAACCATAGAGGGCAAAGAGCTGGAATTAGCCTTTACCGAACCCCTCTCGGCTAAGACCAAAGTCAAAGTCACCGCCACCCCCAAAGCGGCCAAGACGGCAACCAAAGCCATGGCCAAGCCAGCGCCCAAGAAAGGCGAGGCTGCACCCCAATTTATCCCCAAGCAAGCCCCGGCCTCATAAAGACCGGGGAGTGACCGCGCGTGATTGAGATTACACAGCAGCCAATCTCCCCCGAGCTTGTCATCAGCAAGGTCAAGACCGACGGCAGCGGCTGCGTGGCGGTCTATGTCGGCCTGATTCGTAACCACTCCCACGGCAAGCAGGTCGTCTCCGTGGAGTACGTCGACTCCAAAGGAACGGCCAAGGCCGAACTGGAGAAGATAGCCGGCGAAATCAGGCGAAAATGGCAGGTAGAGGATATAGCCATCTGCCACCGGATAGGCAGGCTGGAAGTAGGCGAAATCAACTTTCTCGTCGCCATAGCTGCCGCCCACCGCAAGGAGGGCTTTGCCGCCGGCCAGTACGCCGTAGACCGCTTTAAAGAGCTAATACCCACCCGAAAGAAAGAGACCTACACCGACGGCAGCACCCGTATTGAAGGGGAATGACTTCAGGGCTTAACGCCCCTACTACTTCTTGCGGCTTATCACCAGCTCGGTCAGCTCTTTTAACGCCTGGCGGCTGGGCTTAGCGGGCAGCTTCCCCAGATTGCGGCAGGCCTCGGCGCAGTAGTCCGAGGCAAGCTCGTAACACTGCTTGACTATCGCTGAACGCCCCACCATCTCTATCGCCTGCTTGATTTTCTGCTGCTTATCCTTTTCGGGCATATCCGGGTTACTAAACAGCTCTTTTACCGGATTAGCCTCAGGATATTGCTCCAGGAGCAGCATCGCCGGCAGGGTAAGCGTCCCCTGGGATAGGTCCGAGCCTATGGGCTTGCCCATCTCCTGCTCGGTGCCCACGAAATCCAGGATATCGTCCACAATCTGGAAGGCGACGCCGAGGTTAAAGCCGTAATCCTTTAGAATCTTGATTGAATCTTCCGGTGCCCGGCTCAAGATAGCCCCCGAAACGGTAGCCAGCGAAAACAGCGAGGCAGTCTTACCAGCAATCCTCCCCAGGTAGTGGTCACGGGTCTGCTCCAGCTTAAAGGCATCACTAATTTGCACTATCTCTCCGCCGGAGATGGTCTGTAAGGTCTGGCTGAAGAGTATTATCACCCGCAGGTTGCCGGTGTTGGCGGCGAACTCGCCCGCCCGGGCGAAGACGTAGTCCCCCAACAGCACCGCCCGCTCCTCCCCCCAGAGGCTGTTGACCGTTGGCCTCCCCCGCCGCACCGAGGACTTATCGATGGCGTCGTCGTGCACCAGGGTGGCGGTGTGCATCAGCTCGATGGCGGTAGCCATAGGCAGCAACAGGTCAAGGTCGTAATCGTAAAACTTCCCCGCCAGCAGGGTAAGCGCGGGCCGTATGCCCTTGCCCCCCCCCAATATGTGCTGCAGCAACTCGGCCAGATGCGGGGAATCAACCTCGGTCACCGAGTCTATCTGGCTCTTTGCCTTGGCCAGGTCATCTTCAACCAGCTGATAGATTTCTTCCAGCTCCAACCTTCTCTCCTTTATCTGATGGGCAGTCGGAACAGGCTTATCGTATTCTTGGCCGCCGCTCCCGCCACCACCTCCCTCGGCACTTCCCTGACCTGGGCTACCTTCTCGGCGATAAGGGCAACGTAAGAAGGCTCATTCCGCTTCCCCCTGTATGCCTGCGGGGCTAAGAAAGGCGCGTCCGTCTCCAGCAGCAGCCTGTCCAGCGGTATTTCTCTGGCTACCTCCAACAGCTCCCCCGCCGAGGGATAGGTCACCGAACCGGCCAGCGAGATGTAGAAGCCGATCTCAATATAACGCAGCGCCAGCTCAATATCGGCGCTAAAGCAGTGGATAACCCCCCGCCTTAGCCTGCCCGCGGAAAGCGTTGACCTCACCCACCCGCTCAGTATATCGAAGACCTCTTGGTGAGCCTGGCGGCAGTGCACCACCACCGGCAGCCCCAGCTCAACAGCCAGGTCAAGCTGCTTCCGGAAAGCCTCCACCTGGCTCTTTCGGGAGGAGAGGTTGCGGTAAAAATCGAGCCCGATTTCGCCGACAGCCACCACCTTAGCATCCCCGGCCAGCTCGCCCAGGGCTTTAAGGTCGTCATCGCTCATCTTAGACGCCTCATGAGGATGAAAACCGACCGTGGTGAAAACATCGTCATACTGCTTGGCCATTTCCAGAGACGCCCGGCTCGACTTAGCGTCCAGCCCGATGTTTATGACCACCCTCACGCCCCCCTGTCGGGCGCGGGCCAGGACTTGCTCGCGGTCTCTATCGAAGGTGGGCAAATCGATATGGGCGTGCGAATCTATCAGCATCAGACCTGCCCCAGTCGAGCCGTCTCTTCCTCGATAAGCTTTTCGTCCAGCTTGGCGAACAGGGGCTCGGGCTCCCCCAGCTTCTGCCCCCCTGCCGGCATACGAAGCTTCCAGCCGTCGCCCTCGACGCTGCCCTCGAAACCCATCATCTGGTGCAGCTTCTGGGAGCTGAAGGGCAGGAAGGGGTAGAGCGCGGTCTTGAGCGCCGAGATTACGCCGAGCGCCACGTATAATGACGTGGCAGCGGCCTCCCTGTCCTCTTTAATTATCTTCCAGGGCGACTTATCGTCAAGGTAGCGGTTGGCTTCCTGCGCCAGCGCCATGGCCGCCATTATGGCCTGCTTAAAGTGGCACTGGGAAAGGAGGCTATCCACGGTCTGGAAGGTCTCTTCGGCCTTAGCCATCAGCGCCTGGCTCTGGTTATCTAATTCTCCGGGCTGGGGAACGCAGCCGTCGAAGTTGCGGTAGGTGAAGGTGAGCACGCGGTGGGCAAGGTTACCATAGGTCGCCACCAGCTCGTCGTTGTTGCGGCGGAAGAACTCCCGCCAGGAAAAGTCGGTGTCCCCGTTCTCGGGCATATTTATCGATAACAGATAGCGCAGCGGGTCGGGCTCGTATCGGGAAAGGTAATCGGGCAGCCAGACCGCCCAGTTGTGGCTGGTGGAAAGCTTCCTGCCTTCTATGGTCAAAAACTCGTTAGAGGGCACATCGTAGGGCAGATTAAGCCCCCCGTAGCCCATCAGCATCGCCGGCCAGATGATGGTGTGGAAAGGAATATTATCCTTGCCGATAAAGTAATAGCTCTTTGACTCTTTATTCTGCCAGAAGGGACGCCACCCCTCCCCATCTCCCCCCGATTTGGCCCACTCTTTAGAGGCCGAAAGGTAACCGATAACCGCCTCGAACCAGACGTAGATGCGCTTATTTTCATAGCCCTCCAGCGGCACGGGCACCCCCCAGTCAATATCGCGGGTAATCGCCCTGTCCTTCAGCCCGTCCTCCAGATAGCGGGTGGTAAAGTTAAGCACGTTCTGCCGCCAGTGACTCTTCGGCTTCACCCATTCCAGCAGCTTATCCCTGAAGGCGGAAAGCTTTAAGAAAAAGTGCTCCGAGTCCTCGAATGTGGGAGCGGCGGCGCACAGGCGACAGCGGGGGTTAAGCAGCTCGGCCGGATTCATCGGCTTACCGCACTCGTCGCACTGGTCACCCCGAGCCCCCTGAGAGCCGCAAAAAGGGCAGGTGCCCTCGATATAGCGGTCGGGCAGAAAGCGCCGGCACTGGGGGCAGTAGGGCTGCGAGACCTTAGCCTTATAGATATAGCCTTTTTTAAGCAGGGTGAGGAAGATGTCCTGGGCTACCTGGGCATGGTTTTCGGTGCCGGTGGTGGTGAACAGGTCAAAGGAGATACCCAGCCGCCGCCAGGAGTCGAGGAACTCACGGTGATAGCGGCCGGCAATCTCGCCGGGCGTTTTCCCTTCCTGCTCCGCCTTGATGGTTATAGGCGTGCCGTGCTGGTCCGAGCCAGATACCATGAGCACCTTGTTGCCCTTGAGGCGATGGTAGCGGGCAAATATGTCCGCGGGTAGATAGGCCCCGGCAATCTGCCCCAGATGCAATGAGCCATTGGCATAAGGCCAGGCGACAGCCACCAGGATTTTTTCGCTCATGCTCTAGTTCTCTCTACAAAGATTCGGGCTTTTCCGGGAAGAAGGTCAACACCTGTTGCCCCTTGTCCTCGGTATAACGAGCGTAGCCCTTGCTCAAACAGCAATCAACACAGATGCGCGATGCCGTGCCTTCCTCATCGATAACCATATAGCGCTCGGGATATGGTATCGGGCGCTGGCACTCATCGCACTGGACATCCCCCAAAGATGTGCAACCACGGCGCATTTGTCAACTCACCTCCATACCCGAATCTTTAGCCCGACTTCAGCCAGGCGCGATATAGCTCTTTCTTGGATAGACCCGTCTCTTCGGCCAACCTGGCCACCGCCTCTTTCGCCCCCACCCCCATCCGCCGCATCCTGTGCAATTTTCTCTCGATGGCTTCGGTCAGCTGCGGTTTTTCTGTCTCTTTATTGCCCTCGATAACCAGGGTAAACTCCCCCCTCGGCTCGGTGAAGTGCTCCATCGCCTGGCTCACCCTCCCCCGAAAGACCTCCTCGTGAAGCTTGGTCAGCTCACGGCAGACGGCTATTTCCCTGTCGCCCAGGACCTCGAGTATATCACTCAGCGCCGCCGTCAGGCGGTGCGGCGTTTCGAGGACGACGATGGTGGCTGGGTCACTGGCAATCGATTGCAGTAGTTTTCGACGGGCGCTCGCCTTGTGCGGCAGAAAGCCGAGATAAGTAAACTGCCCGGTATCCAGACCCGAGACCACCAGCGCCGTAATCACCACCGAGGCACCGGGAATGGGAACTACGGGAATACCCCGCTCGTGAGCGGCGACGATAAGCTCATAACCCGGGTCGGATATGCCCGGTGTCCCCGCGTCGGAAACCAGGGCAACGTCCCCCTTTTCAAGGCAGCTCAATATATATTCCAGCTTGGCCAGTTTATTGCGCTCATGATAGCTGGTGGTCGGGGTCTTAATATCATAGGTCACCAGCAGTTGCTTGGTGCGGCGGGTATCCTCAGCCGCGATAAGCTTCACCTCGCGCAGAGTCCGCAGGGCACGCAGGGAGATGTCCTCCAGGTTACCAATCGGGGTCGCCACAATATAAAGAGGCATGGTTATTATCCGCCCGATTTTTGCTATTATAGCGCATAGCTAGCTTCCCGTCCACTGTGGATTTTGACCACCCCACCCCCTTAGACTCTTTTGTCATTGCGAGGAGTCCTTCCCCGTAAACCCTACTGTCATTGCGAGGGGTCCTTCAGCTGAAGGATGACGAAGCAATCTCCTTGCCTAACCACCCCACCCCGTTTTATATCTTTTCGCACCCCACCCCCCAGGGAGTTTTTCCCACACCAGCTCGAAGAGTCCTTCAACGAAGGACCCACCCACAAACGTCTTTCAAAAGGGGGCTTGACCCCCTTTAAAACCCCCAAAGTACATGGAGCTAACGCTTTTTTAAGCTCCTGACTCTCTGGGGTGTTTAAGAGGGGCGTAGCCCCTCTTTACCTTAAAAGTGCGGCGGGCGGGAATAGATAAAATCGGAGTGGGGGGAAAACACCCCCAAATAAAGAGTATCCAAATAAAGAGTATATAGAGGTCTAACCTCTATAGGGTGGGTAGGC
>JABUBL010000207.1_pt1 | contig 15539 bp, 11 predicted proteins | sample 7240371 | NCBI WGS metagenome assembly JABUBL01 (sample SAMN07256343, study PRJNA390944) | subsurface metagenome | isolation source: Methane hydrate marine sediment | place: Pacific Ocean: Eastern North Pacific, ODP site 1244 | collected 2002
CACCGCTACCAGCGCAGCCACACCACGCAGGAGGCAGTTTATCTGCTTGAGCAGAACGAGGCAGGGCAGGCCGAGGAGAAGCAGGTCAGCGTTGCCGGGCGGATTATGGCCATCAGGCGGATGGGGAAAAGCGCCTTCGCCGACATCCGCGACGGCTCGGGCAAGATGCAGCTGCTTTTTCCAGATATGGACAAGGCCTCTAAAGAGCAGGGCCAGCTCTTTAAGGAACTGGATATTGGTGACTTTATCGGTGTGGAAGGACAGGTGCTCCGCACCAGAACCGGCGAACCGACCGTTGGCGTGAAGCATTTCACCCTGCTCGCCAAGTCATTGCAGCCGCTGCCGGAAAAGTGGCACGGTCTCAGCGATGTGGACACCAGGTATCGGCAGCGCTACCTTGACCTTATCAGCAACCCGGAGACCCAGGTAACTTTCAAGATTCGCAGCCAGATTATCAACGCCATACGGCAGTTTCTCAACGAGCGCGACTTCATTGAAGTGGAGACACCGGTGCTGCAACCAGCCGCCGGCGGTGCCCTGGCCCGACCCTTCGTCACCTACCACCACGCCCTCGACCAGGACTTTTACCTGCGCATTGCGACGGAACTTCACCTCAAGCGACTGATTGTCGGCGGTCTGGACCGGGTTTATGAGCTGGGACGCATCTTCCGCAACGAAGGTGTCTCCACCAGGCACAACCCGGAGTTCACCATGCTGGAAAGCTACCAGGCGTATGCAGATTACAACGACGTGATGGACATGCTCGAGGAAATGGTCGCCTGGGTCAGCAAAAAGGTGATGGGCACCACCAAAATAAAGTACGGCGATTATTCTATAAACTTCAAGCCGCCCTGGCCACGCCTCACCCTGCGCGAAGCCGTTGAGCAGTATAGTGGCATCGATTTCGTCACGTATCCCACTGCCGACGGGCTGAGAGATAGGATGAGGGATAAGATGAAAGCCCTCGGGCTTAAGGTTGACCCGAACAAGAACTGGGCAAAACTGGTGGACGAGCTCATTTCTACCTTTGTTGAGCCAGGCCTCATCCAGCCCACCTTCCTCAAGGACTACCCGGTATCAATGTCGCCACTGGCCAAGACCAAACCCGGGGAGGAGCGAGTGGTGGAGCGCTTTGAGACATTTGCCGGCGGTATGGAGATCGCCAATGCCTTCTCCGAACTCAACGACCCGGAAGAGCAACGACAACGCTTCGTCCAGCAGCAGAAAGAGCGCCAGGGTAAAGATGAAGAAAGCTGGACCATTGACGAGGACTACCTGCTGGCCCTGGAGTACGGTATGCCGCCCACCGGCGGCCTGGGCGTGGGCATTGACCGCCTGGTGATGCTGCTCACCAACCAGTCATCTATCAGAGAAGTAATACTGTTCCCGCAGCTTAGGGAGAAATCATAATAAAATTGAAGAGGATTATTAAAGAAACGAAATCTCCCGAACCAGTGGGGTGAGGTAGATAAAAAATTATCAAAGAGGAAATCTATGCTTGACCTGAAATTCATCCGCGAAAACACCAGAGCTGTTGAGGAAGCGCTGAAGAACCGGCAGGACAGCGCCCCCATTGACAGGATATTGCAGCTTGACACCGACAGACGGAAGAAGATTCTGGAACTGGAGAACCTCAGGCATACCCGCAAAGAGTCGGCACGAGAAAGAAAGGTAGACAAAGCGTCGGCGGAAGAGGCGCGCGATTTACGCTCCATGATACGCGACCTCGAGGAAGAGGTGAAGGAATTAGATGGCCAGCTTGAGGAACTGCTGTTGCAGGTGCCCAATATCCCCCACCCCTCAGTCCCGGTCGGCAAAGGCGAAGAAGACAACGTGGCAGTGCGGACGTGGGGTGAACCGAAAAAGTTCGACTTTACCCCCACCCCCCACTGGAAGCTGGGGGAAACGCTGGACATCATTGACTTCGAGCGCGGGGTGAAGCTATCAGGGACAAGATTTTACGTGCTAAAGGGTCTCGGTGCCCGGCTGCAGCGCGCCCTCATCTGGTTTATGGTTGACCTCCACACCAGCCGGCACAGTTATCAGGAAATTTACCCGCCATTCATGGTGAGGCGCGAGTGCCTTGTTGGCTCCAGCCAGCTGCCCAAGTTCGCCGACAACCTCTACCACGATTCCGAGGACGACTTCTGGTTCGTGCCCACGGCGGAGGTGCCTCTGACCAATCTCCACCGCGATGAGATTATCCCGTCGGGCGCATTGCCCTTTAATTACGTGGCCTACACCGCCTGCTTCCGCCGGGAGAAAATGTCGGCCGGGAAGGACACGCGGGGCATCAAGCGCGGCCATCAGTTCGACAAGGTCGAGCTTTACAAGTTCACCGAGCCGGAGTCCTCCTATGACGAGTTGGAAAAGATGGTCGTTGACGCTGAGGCGGTCTGCCGGCAGCTGGAATTGCCCTACCGCATCGCCATGCTCAACACCTCGGAGCTCGGCTTTGCCGCGGCCAAGTCCTATGATATTGAGGTCTGGGCGCCCGGCTGCGGGGAGTGGCTTGAGGTCAGCTCCTGCTCCAATTGCACCGACTTCCAGGCCAGAAGGGCCAACATCCGCTACCGCCCCACCCCCGACACCAAGCCCCGGTACGTCCACACGCTGAACGGCTCCGGCCTGGCCCTGCCGCGGATAATGATTGCCGTCATGGAGAACTACCAGCAGAAAGACGGCAGCATAAATGTTCCGAAGGTGCTACAGAGGATGGTGGGGGAGAGGGTTATAAAATAGATATGGAGGGGTGTCCGTGTAGCCTGTGGTGATGACCTAGGAAATCGTTTCACTATTTAGCTACGTTTTGAGCTATAAAAACTGCTGGTTGACTTGGTGGGTTAGGGTAAAAATAACAACTGATTATGTAATTGGAACACAATCCGTGAATATTACTTATTGCAGATGGACGGTCTATCCATTTAGGAGTTTGAGGATTTCTGTTTGGGTATAGACTGAGTTCCATCCTCAGAAATTGATAAACAGAAGGAATGTAAACTTCTTCATATCTACCTGTTGGTTTTGTGACTGCATCAAGAGCATTCAGATTTCCAGTATAAGCAAAAAGAAGAGAATCAGGTTTACGAACTGGAAACCAATCTAGCTCCCATTCACTCACTATTTTTTTGTTATTGTCAATCAGATGTACAATCCCGCTTTTTTGGTCAAGTCTTGGTGGATGAAAACTAACGTGGAGTCTTTGTGAAGTTTTTATGTTTATATCCGCTTTAGTAAGAATCGGAATCTCATCGGTGAAATGACCTGAACGGACAATAGAGCTACCAAATTCAATTAATTTAAAGACTTTTGAACTAAAACCGAAAGAAAAAGAATTATCCTTCAGCATATTAATCCAGCAATATTTATACAGTGAGTTTCTATATCTGAGGTAAATTCTCACTAATCCAATCCATTCTCTATAAGACATTACTTACCTCTATACTTTTTTGCTTCAATTATCAATTGGACTAGCTTAAATAGCAATCCCCCTTCTACTCTAGTATAATACTTTCTAGTCCGGAGGGGTGTCCGAGTGGCCTATGGTGACGGTCTTGAAAACCGTTGTCGTCGCAAGGCGACCGTGGGTTCGAATCCCACCCCCTCCGCCATTTTGAAGCTAATATAAGCTAAAAAGCCCTCGACTGGACAATACCAAATCGAGGGTTTTTTCATTTTTGCTAACGGATTGCTAACGCAGGTTTATAAAACGGCGTTGGAACAGCGATTGAGTAAGGACTAGTTTGCATGGTGGGCGCGAGTTCGCATAAAGTACGAACTCAGTGATTTAGCGAGTGTTTGAGCTAAATGCAGTATGAAGTGAATTGTTAGCCAGTGCGCTTGAACTTAATTACCTAACGCCTTGAAGTGGTCGAATATATCGATGATGTCTTGGATCGCATCCTGCTTATCGCGTAGCGCGAAGTCTAGATAGACTTGCTGGATTCGGTTGGCATCCTCGCTTAGGAAATCACCGCAGAACTTAGCGAACACAATCTTGCCAGGGAACAACGTCTTCCAGGTACCGTCTGTGAGAGATTGTTCCAGAGCCTGCTTTTCTGTGGTAAAAAGGCGAGCAAGAGCTTCCCGTGAGAAAGTCTGGCCAAGATTTAGCTGGTTGGTTGTCACTTGATCAGTGATTTCCTGCTCAATATCGCGCCAATCTTTCGACTCGACGCTTCGGACACTGGGCACTGGAAGAGATCCCATTATGCGAACGAACTCTTTGACCGTAAGGACCACAGCGGTTTTCAGAGATTCACGAGCAACACTCAGCAGCGCTTGTTCGATAGCACCCACTTCTTGAACCTCAGGGCGGAGATAGAGATGCTGGGCTACCCTGCTGATTAGGTCAGCGTCCAGAAGGTAGTTCTCAATATGCCGTCTCTTCAGGCACCGCATACGAGGATTCTCCTCAAGCGATTGCAATTGCTCGGACGACAGACCGTCACGGTCGCGAACCATGAACAGCCCGATGCCGAATATGGCATGTGCGAGCTCGTCAACTACATTTCGCAGCGCAGAGATGTTCTCAACAGAACCTACAGGCAACAGATATGCTTCTGGGAACCGTGCCTGGCTGATCTTGTGGTATGCTAGTCTATCAACGCTGGCGTGTGCTCCTTCAATAAAAATAATCTTCTTACCGACAGCAAACAGCCCCAGATTCGCAGCGACTTTGCTAGCTGTTGCGGCATGGCGAGCGTCCAGAGTGCTCAACTGCCTAACTTGGTTCTGGTCACTCTCCTCCATATCGATGAAATACACATCGCCAGTTGCGTAGTAGGTGGATACTAGGTCGGCGGAATGCGTGAAGAATATGAACTGATTAGTTCCATCCCCTAGTCCTTTGAGTGTCTCTATTAGGCGAAATGTTAGGGTAGGATGCAGATGAAGTTCAGGCTCATCAAGAAAGATTACGCAATGCCTTATTTGTTTCCAGATCAAGTCGAAGATAACTTTGACGACTTCCTGTTCTCCGGAACCGAGCGAAGCGAAGGGGAGCAGCTGGGAGTCCCCCAAACTGTAGTGGAAATCTTTTGGCTGTTTTGGGTCGATCGCCTCTAACTGTTTGCCTGGAAGCAGCTGGGAGAATACCTGTTGATATGGAAGAAAGGGGTCTGGATGTCTAGATAGCGCAGTTCTTCCTGTCCTGTTGGGGTTATCCTTGACAAACTGTGCGATCTTTCGATCCCGTGCTGCAGCTTTCTGATAGATCTTGTTGACAAGGTCATTCCACCGACTGGCAAACGGGCTCAGATAATATGTGTAGTCGATATCTGCATCGTCTGGGTCTGGTGTCGCGTAGGCGATGGGTCCAAACGAAACAGCCCTAACAGAGCGGTCGGAATCCACTTGGATGACACTACCTACATAGGTTCCTCCCCGATTACGTGTATTCATGTATTCCAAAAATTTGGGATGCTGAGTGCCGGGCTCGATAAGGAGAGTCTGTTGTTCCCATGCTGACGTCTCCTCTGGGCGAGTGGCAGCTATACAAAGGCCAACTTGGGGAGACTGCGGAGAGCGAAAGGTGTTGATTATTGCTTCCTTAAGGCGGGTCTTACCTGCTCCATTGGCCCCGGCAATTATTACGAGACTTCCCATAGCAGATATGTCGAACTGTCGTACTGGCGGAATGCTATTGACTCTTAAATCAGTTATTCTCATTCTTTTTCTTGGCGACTTGAATTTTTAGATACAAGAGTGCGTTTTTACAACATATGTATTAAGTAATCATATAATTATACCACGACTCGGTAAAACTAAACCTGAACTAGCCTGATTATTGCTAACGTAGGTTTTCAGCCGCCTCGGTTTTACGGCTATTTTCATTTTTAGATAATATTACATCATCAAATCTCTTTGCTGCTGCCTCCTGCAATCCGGGGGCAACATGACTGTATGTATCAAGAGTAATAGCTATTGTTTTAGCGGATTATAGCACGGTTTGTATGTCTGTGTAATAACTATTATTATAAATAAAGAATTAATGAAAACTGACTCCCTGCTCAAAGCCCTCACCGCCGCCGGCCTCGGCTCGCGCCGCAAAATGGCCGATGCCATAAAGTATGCGCGCGTCACCGTGAACGGTGCGGTCGTCACCGACTTCCGCTACCCGGTAAACACCGCCAAAGATGATATCGCGCTGGACGGAAAGGCGCTCGACCTCAAGCCCAAAGGAACGGTAACCTTAATGCTCAACAAGCCGGCGGGCTATATCTCCACCCTCAGCGACGAGCGGGGCCGGGAAAAAGTAACCGACCTCCTGCCAGATAGGTATCGCCGCCTCAGGCTTTACCCGGTGGGGCGGCTGGACAAAGACAGCACCGGCCTGCTACTGCTCACCAACGATGGCGACCTTGCCTACCGCCTGACCCACCCCCGCTACGAGCACGAGAAGGAATACCTGGTACAGGTTCAGGGCAGACTGAAAAAAAATGAAATGAGCAGGTTGGAACACGGGCTTGACCTCGACGACGGCAAAACCAGCCCGGCGAAAATCCGGGAGATAACTATCCGGCCCTTCAACTACAGCCTCACCATCCACGAAGGCAAAAAACGGCAGGTGCGCCGCATGTTCGCCCATCTGGATTACAGGGTAATGGCATTGAAACGAGTCCGCTTCGGAAACCTTGTACTTGGCGAGCTTGCCGAGGGGAAGACACGAGAGCTCAGCGCCCGGGAGATAAGCTCATTGCTCAGTCGCGCTCGACAGAAACCTTGCTCAGTTCGGCGTAACCCATCGGTGTCAGCTCATAACCGCTCACATACGGTTTGACCAGATAGTAGTTTTTGGGAAACCACAGCGGGATGCAGGCGGCATCCTCAACCATCATCTGCTCCGCCTCCTGGTAAAGCGCCAGGCTGGTGGCATAATCAAGTTCCACCCCCGCCTGGTTCAGAATATCGTCCACCGAAGGGTTGCTGTACTCACCGGCATTATTGTCCTCGCCGGTCCGGAAAAGGATTTCGAGGAAGTTCTGGGGATGGGGATAGTCAGCTACCCAGCCCAGGTAGTACATCTCATCCTTCTCTGCCTTCAGGTGATAGAGGAATTGCTCCGGTTCAAGCTGCCTTACCCTGACCTCCACCCCGAGGTTCTGCCGCCATTCATAGACAATGGCTTCCAGACTGTTTGAAATCAACCCTCCCCAGCCCATCGTCGTCAGTGTAATCTGGGGCAAATTGTCCACGCTCCCGTAGCTGGAGCTGGCAATCAACTCCCTCGCCTTCTCAACATCGAACTCCAGGCCTTCAAGGTCCTTATTGAAACCGGGAATATCCGGCGGTAGAATACCATCGGCCCGCTCCATCATGTTTTTGAAGACGAGCTTAACCAGCTTGTCCTTGTCCAGTGCCATGCTAAAGGCGCGCCTCAGATTGGCATCGTCGAACGGTGGCCTGGTATGGTCGAAACCGAGATAGCTAAAACTTAACTCCGGCACAATCTGCAGCTCCTGGTAAAAGTTGCCCGCAGGGTCGGTAACCTTGTCAATATAGTTGATATAGACATCCGTGGCATCGATCTCGCCAGTCTCATAAAGGTTCATCGGCACACCACCCCACAGCTGAAAGACCACCGTGCCAACCCCAGCTTTTTCACCGTAATAATGGCCGTTCCTTTCCAGGACGAGCAGATTCTCCTCCTCCCACTTTTTCAGGCGGAACGGGCCGGTTCCGTTTGGTTCCCGCCACCACTCCCCACCCAGCTCTGCCTCATTGCTGTCCACCACAAACGCCACCGGGTAGGTCATCTTGGCCAGGAAATAGGATTTTGGGGTATCAATGGTTATCTGGAGGGTGTAGTCATCGATGACCCTGACACCACTTATGTCTGTTGCTTTTCCGGACAGCACTTCCTCAACGCCAACAATGTCCCCCAGATAAGTAGCCGCAGTCAATGAACCGGTGGCAGGTCGACAGGCGCGCTCAAACGAGTACTTGAAGTCGCTGGCGGTCACCTCCCGGCCATCCTGGAACTTAATATCTCTGCGCAGATAGAAGGTATAGGTGCGCCCGTCAGCGCTCACGTCCCACCGTTCGGCAATATCCGGGGACGGCTCCAGGTTTTCACCGAGGCGCACCAGCCCGTTGTAAATCTGCTGGATATATTCATGGGAGATCATCTCCCCCGATACCGCCGGGTCAAGGGTAATCGGGTCGATGCCATACAGGTTCAGCGCGGTTTCCGGGCCACGCTGGCAGCCCACCAGCAGCAGACTGCACAACACTATGACAGACAAAAGGGCATAGGTGATACGTTTCATCTCCGGCACCTTTTCACACTCTATTTACAGATTGGCCTTGACCGCCTGACAGAACTCGGTCGTGGAAGCGCTCCCTCCCTGGTCTCGGGTGAAATATTTCCCATCCTGATAGACTTTATATATCGCTGCCTCCAGCTGGGCTGCCTCTTTCTCATAGCCAAGGTGTTCTAAAAGCATGGCGCCGGCGAGGAGCATGGCAGTGGGATTGATAATGTTCTGCCCGGCGATGTCAGGCGCCGTGCCGTGCACCGAGCCGAAGTAGGCAAATTCATTGCCGACACAGGCATTGGGAGTCAGCCCCAGCCCCCCGATAAGCGACGCCGCCTCGTCACCCAGAATATCTCCGTGCTCATTATCCATGACCAACACATCAAACTGCTGCGGGTTGATGACCAGCTGCTGGGCACAGTTGTCGATGATAAGCTGGCTGAAGGTTAGTTCAGGGTACTGTCTGACCGTCTCCTCGGCGATGCGGCGGAACAGCTCATCCGACTGTGTCAGGAGATTGTATTTACTGGACACGGTAACTTTGCCCGGCCCACCCCTGGCTTTTCTCTTCATAGCCAGTTCGCAGGCGACGCGGCAGATATCCTTCGTTATCGCCTCGGTGTTTACTTTAACCGCAAACTTGCCCTTCATGGTGGTATCAAGCGTTATACCGAGCATATCATTCTTCAGCTTCAATGGTGCTAGCTGTGCAATATCACCTTCCCAGCCGGGGTAAAGCCCTTCGATGTTCTCCCGCAGGATAATGAAATCGATGCCTTCAGGATTTTTCAGCGGGCTCCTCAATCCTGGCACGTATTTTGTCGGACGAATATTGGCAAAGCATCTCTTCCCCCACCGCAGATAGCCATGCACACCCCTGATATCACGGGTGGAACCCATAATGGCACAGTCAGAGTCATCAAGCATCTTTCTCGCCGACTCTGGAAAGTTGGTGCCATATTTGGCGTCGGCTTCATCGCCTGTTTCCGTCCAGACAAATTCAATGTCAAGGTTCATTCCTTCCAGAATCTGAACCGTTGGCACGACCACCTCCGGTGACGCATCATCTCCCTTCACTACGCATACTCGTCTGGTCATTCATACCCCCTGTTTAAGATTGAAATGTTATCAATCCGATAACAACTAATTAGTGTAGCATATACGCTTTACCTCTGCCTACTTTGATGCCTGATATGCTGCTGAGACGGCCCCAAATTGGTATACAGAGGCACTCATGGGATTCAGTGAGAAGGCGACTTTACCGCATACGTCGCGAATTCAAACGATTATGGCTCAATTACATCTACCAGAGCCTTCTGGCTACAGTAGTCATTTTTATTATCCTACTCTTGCTGAACCTGGAACATGCGGTGGTTATTGCCTAGGGCTTTATTCCCCGAATATTTCTACCGCTTGATTCATATTGGCGATTACGTCAACACCAAAGGGGCAGCGCTCCATACAGGTACCACACTCCGTGCAGGCCGAAGCCTTTACCGACAATACCTCATAGTCAGCCACAACGGTTCCACTCATGCTAAACCCGGCCGTATCCACTATTTTGGTTAATGTTCCGATGTCGATACTGACCGGGCAGGGCAGGCAGTGGTTGCAGTACATACAGTTGCCCTTTAATTTCCACATGGGATTGCTGTGGATGGCACTGAAGTCTTTCTCTTCATCGGTGGCCTCAAGAAAGGCCAGCGCTGCCTGCATTTCGGCCACATTTTTGCATCCCGGCACCACCGTGCAGACCGCCGGCTGCGAAAGGGCATAGCTCAGGCACTGGATGGGTGTCAATATAATTGAGCTTGGATTTTCTCGAAACAGCACCCCGGCGGCATAAGGTTTCATGGCCACCACGGCAACATTCTGCGCCGCGCAGACATGGTACAGTGTTTGGCGTGCCGACACAGCCTCATCAATCGCAAAAGGTGGCTGTCGGTCCAGGATTTCCTTCAATGATACGCCGGGCACAACCTCTTCGGGCAGGGTGTCAAAAGCCGGGTTTAACGAAAACATCAACACGTCGATGTAACCACTGTTCACCGCCTGCAAAGAGGTGGGCACATTATGGCTGCTCATGCCGATAAAGCGTGCTTTGCCCTGCTGTTTCAGCTTCTGCGCCAGGTCAAACAGTCCTCCAGAGTTAAAAACGCATTCGTAATCTTCCCGTCTGTCCACAAAATGGAGCATGAGCACATCAACATAGTCAGTCTTCAGCCTGGTCAGGAGATCATCAAAGAACGTCTGGCATTCGGTGTTGTCCCTTGACCGGCCGTACTTACCGTCCCGCATAACTGTCCCGATATGCCCGGCAATAATCACCTTCTGCCTTTTCTTTTCCAAAGCTTTGCCGAAATTGTCACGTATCCCGGGCGACGCCATGAACAGGTCGATATAGTTCACGTCGTTATCAATTGCCTCATGCACCACGGATACAACCGTTTTTTCCGGCTCGAACTCAAGGTATTCCAACCCCAGCCCCACAATTCCGACATCAATGCCCGTCCTGCCCAGTTTTCGGTATATCATAAAACCCGCCTCAACCCAGCAATGAGTTGCTTTTAATCTTCTTTCAGACGTCTTACAAATTGGTTCACGGCCTCCAGAAACCGTTCCGGTGCCTCGAGGTGGGTCCAGTGGCTCTTGGCCGGAATCACCCCGAGCGTTCCCTGCGGAATATGCTCAATCATGAAACGGGAGCACTCCACCACTGGCGCATCGCCCTCGCTCATCATCACCAGGGTTTTCACCGGCAATTTTTCCAGTTTGGGCGCCAGTTCAAAGATATTGGGACGCTCTTTTTGCACGCCCCGGATAACAGCCGCGATTGCTTCAGGTGAGTTAGCTAACTCAGCCTGGATAAGCGGTTTTCCCAGCTTGGGGTCAGCGAAAGCGACACCCCAGGCCGGTAATTTTTTCATTTCTTCCACATAGGCGCCAATTCCTTCCTTTTCGGCGGTGTCTGCCATGTGTCCCCACCATTCCTTCCACCATTCCCTACCTGATGAACCGGACCCGATACCAACGGGGATGAGCCCGATACACCGCTCCGGGTACCTGAGAGCAAAGTTAAGCGCCACATTCGCGCCCATGGAATGCCCGCCAACTATGACTTTGTTTATGTCAAGCGCGTCCATTACGCCGCGCATGTCTTCCACCATGATATCCTGTGAGTACGCTTCCGGTCGGTCAGGCTTTTCCGAGTCTCCATGTCCCCTGGCATCGTAGGCGATCACCCGATAGCGGTCACGAAAGAATTCTATTAATCCTTCCCATTCCTGCCAGGTGCCACCAAGTCCATGTGCCCAGACCATGGCCGTTCCGGAACCTCGCTCCCCGTAAAACAATCGTACGCCGTTCACCATTATATCCGGCATCCACTAAACCTCCTTTCTGGTATCTGCGTATTATAGCATGGCTTGTTCCGCATAACAGAATGAATGTGGAAAATTGACAGAAATGCTATAATTATTTGACTTTTACACTGGTAAGCAAATTTCAGTCACAAGGAGGTTAAACCATGGCAAATAAGATGAGCTTTAGCGGCATTATCCCGGCAATGTTGACTCCCTTCACCAGCAGCGGAGACCTGGACATAGCTGGCCTAAAGAAGAACGTGGATTTTCTGATTGAAAGCGGCGTGAGCCAGATAATGTGTCTCGGCAGCACCGGTGAAGCCGCCACCCTGACACGAGAGGAGTGCGTGAAGGTAACCGAGGCCACGGTAAAAGCGGCCAATGGCCGGGTCCCCGTTATGGCCGGTACTGGTGCCACCAGCACCCGCGAGGTTATCGAACGTTCTAAAGAAGCCAAGAGTGCCGGCGCCGATTCGATTATGATTGTTACCCCATTTTATGAGATACCCAATCAGGAAGGGCTGTATAAACATTATGCCTCCATCGCAGAAGCGGTGGACATCCCCATCTGCCTTTATAACATCCCGCCGCACACCCAGGTTGAGATTGCGCCCGAGACGCTGGAAAGGTTGGCCAAAATAGGCAACATCCAAGCATTGAAAGACAGCAGCGGCAACCTGAGTTATTTTGCCGAGGTTATGCGACGGGTCGGTGATAAAATGTCGATTCTGAACGGCGGCGATGATATTACCCTGCCCTGCTTCGCCCTCGGCTGCCATGGTGCCATCCTGGCGCTGGCCAACATTGCACCGCGAATGGTAGTTGACCTCTTCCAAGCGGTTCAGCAGCAAGAGAGAGAGAACTCTCTGGACATCTTTTTCAAGCTGCTGCCTATCGCCCGTGCCATAAGTGTAGCCCAGAATTTCCCGGCTCCGGTGAAAGAGGCGGTCAATATGCTCGGCAGACCGGCCGGGCCGGCCCGCAGCCCCATAGTGCCACTGGGTAACTCGGAAAAAGAAGAGATTAAAAAGGCGCTGCAGCACGCCGGATTATTTTAGGAAAGAGGCACATCTACTATGAAAATCACCGGTGTTGAAGCCATTGAACTACGCCTGCCGGACTCTTACGCCGGACCGCGCCTGATTGTTCGCCAGACACTGGTTATAAAAGTCTATACCGATGAAGGCATTGTTGGTATCGGTGAAGTCGATTCCTGCCCATCGGTGGTCAGGGCCACTGTTGATGCACCATCAGCTAACAGCCCTATCTCAGGTCTGGCCAGTGTCATCATCGGCCAGAACCCGCTGGAAATCCGCCAGCTCAACGACCTAATGTATCAGTCCAGCTTTGACTACGGCCGGGGCGGCGTCGTTCTCCATACCATCGGCGGCATTGACATCGCCCTCTGGGATATTGCCGGCAAATACTACCAGCAGCCAGTATACCGACTGCTCGGCGGTCCGTTCCAGACCAGGCTACCTGCTTACGCCAGCACGCTGTTCGGCAGTAACGGAAAGGAGACCGCAGAAGAAGGTAAAAAATGGGTAAACAAAGGTTTTACCTCAGTCAAGTTCGGCTGGCACCCGATGGGGCAGAGTGAAAAACTCGACCTTGAACTGGTCGAGGGGGCGAGGCGGGGAATCGGCGATAACTGCAACCTGATGATTGATGCTGGCTGTTGCTGGGACACCGCCACCGCCATTAAACGCGCCCAGCAGTTCGAGGACTACAACGTTTTCTGGCTGGAAGAGCCGCTCGCCCGGGACAACCTTGACGGCTACCGACAGATAACCAGTGTTTCCCGAATACCGATTGCCGCCGGCGAGGGAGAAGCCGGGCGTTATGCCTTCAGGGAACTGATTGAGCGCGGCGGCATTCACATCGCGCAGATTGACCTGGTCCGAAACGGCATCACCGAGTCGATGAGAGTTGCCGATTTAGCTGAGGACAGAGGCCTGAAAGTGGTCAACCACCACTGGACATCCGATATTAACCTGGCCGCCAGCCTTCATTTCCTCGCGGCTCGAAAAAGCGCCTTCATTCTGGAATACTGCGTGGCCGAAAGCCCGCTCAGATGGGAAGTGACCAGGGAAAAACTGGGACTTGATGCCGAGGGCTACGTCCACGTACCTGACAGGCCGGGCCTGGGTATTGAGCTAAACGAAGAGACGATGGAACGCTACCGGGTTAATTAGAGAAGGGGTGTATGATGGAGAAAAAACTTGCCGGGAAAGTGCAGACGGTGCTGGGGCTGATTGATGGCGATGAGCTGAGGTTAACCACGCCCCATGAGCATCTTCTTCTTGACCTGACCGTGCGCTTCAAGCTCGCCGAGGAGAGCGTCACCGCCAGGACCATGGCGGAAAAACCGCTGTCGCTGGATATGGCGGGCTGGATTCGCTTTCACCTCTTCGAGAACCGCGATAATCTGCGGCTCAATGATGAAGCACTGGCAGTCAGAGAAATCATGCGCTTCAAGCTCGCCGGGGGGAATAGCGTGGTTGATGTCACCAACTGGGGAATCGGACATGACCCGCACGCCATGGCCCGCATCGCCCGCGCCACCGGTCTCAATATCATCATGGGCACCGGCTACTACACCATGGACTCGGGCTGCGCTGAAGTGCTCGCTAAAAAATCAGAAGATGAGATTTACCAGGAAATTGTCAGTGATATTATGGCAGGGACTGATGGCATCTGTGCTGGTATCATTGGCGAAATCGGTGCTGACTCCTGGCCACTCCATGAGATTGAGATAAAGTCGCTGCGGGCGGCGGTCCGGGCACAGCGTGCCACCGGAGCCGCACTGACCATTCACCCCGGCCGACTTGACGAGTCACCGCTCCAAGTTGTCGATATCGTTAAAAAAGCCGGCGCCGATATGAGCCGGGTGATTATCGAACACATTGACCGCACCGCCTACTCCTTCGAGACTATGGTGGAAATCGCCAAGGCCGGGTGCTCCCTTGAGTTCGACTGCTTCTCCATGGAGGGCTACTACCCGACGCGCTACGGCGTGTTTGATATCCCTAATGATGCCCAGCGCGTCAATTACATTATCAAACTCATCGAAATGGGCTACCTGAACCAGATTCTCATCGCCACGGACATAGCTATGAAATATCGGCTGATGGCTTATGGTGGCCCCGGCTACGCTCATATCCCGGAAAATGTCATCCCCTGGATGCGCGCCAAGGGCATATCCGAGGAGGCTATCAACACCATTACCGTAGATAACCCGAAGCGAATGCTGACCTTCGTCACTCCATCAGCATAAAACGCTATTTGATTTCAGCCCTCGTCAAACGTATCACAGGTAAGGCGAGGCACTGGTAAACTGAATGCCGAACTGTTCCGTCATCTCTCGCCTGACCTCCAGGTATAGCTCCAGGAACTCCCGGTTCGGCTTGCCGGTTACGGGGTCGCAGCATTCCTGGTACTTTTTGCCCGTGGGCGGTTCGCGTAGCTGAGTTTCATACTTTCCCAGCAGTGCATTCACAACAGTATTCGCTTCCCTCCGGCTCATGCCCACCACGGCGTGAGCTACCTCGCTGGCCAGAAGAGGCTCCACCGGGCTGGTGTAGTCAAGGGCGGTACCCCTTGCCGACGCCCCTACCTCAACCGAACCACCGGAAACCACCGAGGCCATAACCCAGGCGCAGTGCTCGTAGAAGAGCATCCTGGTCATCGGGCCCGCCGCGGAATAGCCGACGTTTACCACCGGCAGGGTACTGTTCCGGGTAATGGCCTGGTTGGCCACGCTCCGTGCCCAGATGGTGTCCCGCACCGAGGTAACGCCAAGGTCGAAATGGGTCGGGAAGGGATGCTGTACCGCGCCCCGCAGGACGAGCAGGTCAACCGGATTGTAGGCGGCCGTGACCACGGCCACACCTGCCGGCCCACCCGCCAACCCGCTGGG
>JABUBL010000208.1_pt1 | contig 15521 bp, 18 predicted proteins | sample 7240371 | NCBI WGS metagenome assembly JABUBL01 (sample SAMN07256343, study PRJNA390944) | subsurface metagenome | isolation source: Methane hydrate marine sediment | place: Pacific Ocean: Eastern North Pacific, ODP site 1244 | collected 2002
CCGGATAGGTCACTTCGGGGAAGCCCAAGTGCTCGAAGCCCTCGGCGTGGACATGATAGATGAGAGCGAGGTGCTCACACCCGCCGATGAGGAGTTCCACGTCGATAAAAGCAAGTTTAAAATTCCTTTCATCTGCGGCTCCCGTGATTTGGGTGAAGCTTTGCGAAGGATAAATGAGGGTGCTGCTATGATCCGGACGAAGGGCGAGGCGGGCACCGGAAACATCGTCGAGGCAATGAAACACATCCGACTTACAAAACGCCAGATAGCTGAACTCGCAGGGCTCAAGCACGATGGGCTTGAGGCAAAGGCGCAAGAATATCGGGTGTCCGTCGAGCTCGTCAAGGAAACGGCAAAGCTGCAGCGCCTTCCAGTCGTTTGGTTCTGCGCTGGAGGAATTGCGACGCCGGCCGATAGTGCGATGGTCATGCAGATGGGCGTTGACGGCGTCTTCGTTGGGTCTGGCATATTTAAATCGAGCGACCCGGCGCGAATGGCTCGAGCAATCGTCGAGGCAACCCGTTATTACGATGACCCACAAGTTCTGCTTGAGGTCAGCAAGGACCTGCCACAGACTATGCGCGGAATCGACATCAAGACCCTTAAGGCTGAAGAGAAGCTGCAGGCTAGGGGCGTTTGAGAAACTCACTTTTTGGCGATGGGTTTCGGTAGGTGGCAACCATGAAGATAGGCATCATCGGCCTCCAGGGCGCGGTTAGCGAGCACCTCGAAGCGGCGAAGCGGGCGATGCAAAAGCTCGGCATCGAGGGCGAGGCAATCTGGGTCGGCAGGCCTGCTGAACTCGAGGGTGTGGACGGTATCATAATTCCAGGTGGCGAGTCCACGACGATAGGCAAGCTCATGCAGATGGCCGGGCTTTTCGAGCGGGTCAAGTGGCTCGCGAAGAACGGTACGCCAATTTTAGGCACGTGTGCAGGATTGATAGTGTTGGCAAAGCGCGGCGACGAGCAGATCGTACGAACTAAACAACCCCTGCTTGGATTGATGGATGTCAGCGCCATTCGAAACGCGTTCGGTAGGCAACGCGAGTCCTTTGAGGCCGAACTAGAAATCTCGGGACTAGGCAAAGAGCCTTTCAGGGGCGTGTTCATTCGTGCCCCAGCGGCAAGCGAGGTCTGGGGAGATGCCCAAGTCCTAGCGAAGTTCCAGGGAAAGATCGTCGCCGTACAGCAGGGCGGCCTGCTCGCCGTAGCTTTTCACCCGGAGCTCACCCCCGATACACGATTACACGAGTATTTTCTGCGGATGTGCCGACGATAGGTCAAGCAAAAAATGTTAAAATAGCCGCGCTTAAGTAATATAGGGCAGGCGAACAAGTGAATCTACGTTATCCAAAAAAGGTGCGTTTTGAGTGTCAGCGGTGTGCCCAGTGTTGTGGCGATAGCTCACATCGTGGGCGAAACGTCCTGTTGCTCGAATCCGAGGTCATACAAATATCTAATAAAACGGGTTTGAGACCGCTTTCATTTGCCTCTCGCTCGCTAAGCGTCCAACCTTACCGTTACCGAATGAAAAAGAGGAACGGGAAGTGTGTTTTTCTGGACGGGAAAGCATGCAGGATTTACAACGTCCGGCCGCTCATCTGCAGCTTTTACCCGTTCTCAATCAAAAGGGGTGACAACGGCTGCAAGTTCGAGGTTTCGGAGGAGTGCCCGGGCATTGGTCTTGGGAAAACCCTCGTGTCAGAGGAATTTGAGAGGATGCTCGAGGAAGCGCATTCAAAATTAAAAATAGATTAAGAGGGAACCTACTCCGGCCTTATCGCAATTCTCCTCTTTGCCAGATATTCTTTGACCTCCTTTATACCGTAAGTTTCATAATGAAAAATGCTCGCCGCGAGGGCAGCGCTTGCTTGGGTCCTTTTGAAAACCTCGAGCATGTGCTTGGGGTTACCGCAACCACTGGAGGCAATCACTGGAATATTCAATTTTTCGCCAACGTTGATCACAAATACTTTGATTGTGGCATCCACTTATTTTTAACAAAGAAAATTTAAGAAACCACGTCGAGTCCAGACTTTAGATGCGAGCAAATTGCAGGTGTCAGGCTCGCTGGTATCGAAGACTTAAAAACGGGATAAAATCTACTTGTGATGGCGTGTGCATGGTTAAAAAAGTGAATCCATTCGATGCGGTGATAAAACAGCTCGACATTGTTGGCGAGAAGCTCAAGCTTGACCCCTCCTTCATCGAGCGCCTCAAACACCCGAGGCGGATCATCGTGGTATCCGTGCCCGTGCGGATGGACGATGGGAAGATCAAGATTTTTACCGGGTATCGCGTGCAGTACGACATGTTGCGTGGCCCCTTCAAGGGTGGCATCCGCTATCACCCTCGAGTAGATCTCGATGAGGTCAAGGCCCTCGCCGCCTGGATGACTTGGAAGTGTGCAGTCGTGGACATCCCATACGGCGGTGCGAAGGGCGGAGTTGCGTGCAACCCCAAAGAGCTCTCGAGGAGCGAGCTCGAGCGAATAACCCGGCGCTACACCGCCATGATCTTAGATGAGATAGGCCCCTACAAGGATGTCCCCGCGCCCGATGTCTATACTGATGCCCAGACTATGGCGTGGATCATGGACACCTATAGTCAATTCAAGGGCTATCTCGTCCCTGAGGTCGTCACCGGAAAACCCGTCGAGATAGGCGGTTCAGAGGGGCGAGAGGGCGCGGCGGGACGAGGGGTGGCGATATGCACGCGCGAGGCTGCAAAGCATTTGAAAATCGATATGAAAGGCCTACGCGTGGCGATTCAGGGTTTTGGGAAGGTGGGCAAAGCCGCAGCCAAAGCACTTCGAGAGATGGGTTGCAAAATCATCGCGGTGAGCGATTCGAAGGGCGGGGTTTACACACCGCGCGGACTCGATGTTCAGGCATTGATTGAACATAAGAATCGAACTGGTCAGGTCGCTGGATTTAGAGGCACCAAGCCGATCACGAACGAAGAATTATTGGAGTTCGAGTGCGATATTTTGGTGCCAGCAGCCCTCGAGCATGTCATCACCGAAGAGAACGCCCCGCGGGTTAAAGCGCGGATCGTAGTCGAGGGTGCCAATGGGCCGAGCACCCCGGGGGCAAGGGAGATTTTGATCAAGCGGGGAGTCTTCGTCGTCCCCGACATTCTAGCGAATGCTGGAGGCGTAGTGGTAAGCTATTTTGAATGGATCCAGAACCTCCACCGCGAGCACTGGGATGAAGCTGAGGTCAATCTAAAACTTGAGGAGAAAATGGTGAAAACCTTCAAGGATGTGGTCGAGGTGTCGAGGGAACACGGGGTCGACTTGGCCACCAGCGCCTTCATGCTCGCGATCAAGAGGCTTGCAGATGCATTCGAGAGGCTAGGGTTGTTCCCATAAGTCAAAGTTTTCAAGTGAAGAATTTGAGAGGATGCTTGGAAAAGCGCAATCAAAATCACTTAAGGGAGAACCTACTCTAGCCTTATCGCAATTCCCCTCTTTGCCATAATTAAGAACTCTTGCCAAGTCTGTGGAGACCACAAAAGTGCAGCCAAAATTAAAATTAGTTAAAAGTTTTGTTGTCTCCAAAATTATCCGAGTATCTGTTCAAACATGTCGGTTTCAACTTCATCCATTGTCGGTATGCCTGTAACTTTGGAAGCGTTCTCCGTTAACGCCGTGAGATCGCTTCTATCGAGAAGGTCGAGTCTCCATTTCCGAGTACCCGCCATCAACTGCTGAAGCCCCACACCGAGCCTATCGCTGAGATAGGTATGGAGTCCTACGGCAGGCAACGGGATATCTTTGAATCTCTTGCCATATTTCTTTTTCAGCTCCGGCACCGTGACGAAGAACTTGACCGGGTCGGTGCCATATTGTTCTGCAAACTCCCGGGGCAATTTTTTCTCCTTAGCTAGTTCCGCAAAATAGGCGGATTTCATCACGGCGGTAATTGGTGCTCTGGCCATAGTTATCGCCTTGACCAGCGGTCCATCACCGAGATTGCTCATCGCGATGCTTTTGAATATCTGCCCTTCGTTGATGAACCCACCGGCCATGCTTAAATCTGGGACATGACGGCCTTTCTTCCTCAGAATTTGAGCGCACTTGAGAACCTGTGCTTCAAGGTATACTGTGGGGGTGCTCATCTCATTCATCATCGTTACTGGACTCATGCCCGTACCGCCGCCAGCGCCGTCGAAGGTCATATAATCCACTTTTGCCTCGGATGCTACTTTCATCGTCCAGGCTACATCGACTGGGCGGTATGCGCCTGTCTTCAATGTAACTTTCTTTGCGCCTTGCTCCCGAAGCCACTCCACATCCTCGATGAAGTCCCTTTCAGCTGGCATGCCGACCCTGCTGTGCCGCTCAAAGGACTTGAAGAATCCTGCCTTGAAGGCCTTTTGGACCTCAGGGTCTTCGGGGTCGGGCAGCACCACGTACCCTCGCTTCTTTAGGGTAAGTGCATTCTCTAGGGTTGAGAGCCTTATCTCTCCCCCGATAGCTTTTGCTCCCTGTCCCCACTTCCTCTCTATGATGTTTACTTCGAGCTTCGATATTGAGTAAACGTCGACGCCCGCCCGCTGATCTTCAACGTTTGTCTGCACCGCGATGTCACCGTATTTTCCATCCCAGAACTCCCTGAACTTCTTAACCCTGAATTCAAGATCTTTGGATGAAGCTACCTTGCCTTGTGTATACTTCGCCTCTGGGTCAACTCCGCAAACGTTCTCCCCGATGATAAATATTATGCCTGCAAGGGCTGCCCCGATAGCCAATCCTTCCCAGTTTTCCCTTGCCACCATGGTGGAGCCGAACGCGCCATTAGCAAGGGGTGTTTTGAGGGGGATACCTCCTAGCTCTGATTCAGTATTCACGTTTTCAAAAAGGGCGAGATTAGAATCAGGCTCGATACCCTCCGCGCCCCGGAGTCTAGATAAAATATTGAAGTGGGACCAATCGAGACCGTAATTTTTGAGGGACGCCGCGGTACTTGTCCCATAATAAACTTGCACCGGATAGAGAACCTCGCGACCACGAAATGCCGACAACCCGATTTCGCACAGGATTGGGCATTCTTTGATGCAGATGGGGCACATTCCGCTTGTTGGACTAACGTCCCTCACTCTCGTGCGCGTCCCCGTGGTGGACATCGCGTTTAGGTAAGAGGAGTCTTTATGAACTCTCTCGGTCATGTAGATTCCAACTTTTTGCATTTTTTAAATAGAGGTTGTTACATAAAAATTGATGCCAGATGTCTCCATAAATAGACCTAAACCAGTTCTTCGGGAATCCAAGTTTTTCAATAAAATGGGTTAAGCACAAGTCTTTTAATACAGCCCCCAAACCACAAATTGGTGCACGAATGCAGGAATTGCCTGAATACATCGAGGAGGAAGAAGAGGAAGAGGAGAAAGATTGGCCGAAGATGGTCAGGCTTGAGATAATTGAGTACATCCTCCGCCGCTACGGCATCCTCCGCGCCCCAGACCTGGCGCGCGTCTTGAATTGGAAGGTCAGGGAGGTCAACCGCGTGCTCCGTCAGCTCGAGGGCTTCGGCCGGGTGAAGCGCACGAAGCTTGGCAGAAGTTACGCGTGGTCATCGCTCGAGGAGTCGCACCTAACCCCTATGTATTACTAGGTGGACCTCATACCCCCGGGTCACTTTCTTCACCTTTTTGATCCTAGCCCGTTCCAGCGACTTGTGGAGCACCACCCACTCTCCTTTACCGGTGGGCATGCGAAGGGAGATGACATCAGGGGTTTCAGCCCGTAGTTCCACGCTCGGGTCGAGGCGAACCCTAACCACGGCCCGCCTAGCCTTTGCGGCCCTCTCGATGGCTTTAACTGCCCGCCCCAACGCTTTCTTGAACTTCTTTGGCACTGGGGTTGGCCGCGTGCGCTGTTTGAGCAAGAGCGAGAACCTCTCACGGGCCTCCAACTCCCTCGTCGCTCCCCGGGTCCGGGAACGGGACATCAGCATGAAATAGACGAGCCCCACCGAAATGAGAAAGAGCATGAGCAGGATCATCCAGTCGAGAGACACTTCGGGCATGGTTTGATTTTGACCGAGCATTTAATTAATTTTGCTCAGGATAGTCGAAACTAAGCATCCTAACTGTCACGGGAATGACCTAAACTTTTATTGCTCGCCGGCGATGCTTTTAGCGTGATCTCGTGGTCCGAATGGTCGACATTGGAGCGAAGCCGTCGGTATCCCGGGTGGCGAGGGCGAGCGGTTTCATACGATTAAAGCCCGAAACGCTCCAGAAGATCAAGGCGGGTGAGGTGCCCAAGGGTGATGTGCTGGCGGTTGCCCAGACCGCTGCGATTTTGGCGGTCAAACGCACTCCGGAGCTCATCCCTTTGACTCACCAAATTGCAATCACAGGCACTGATGTAAATTTTAAGTTGGAGAAGGAGGGCGTCCGCGTGAGCGTCGAGGTCAAGAGCACGGGCCAGACCGGCGTCGAGATGGAAGCGTTGGTCGGGGTGGCCAGCGCGCTGCTCACCGTCTGGGACATGGTGAAGGGGCTCGAGAAGGACGAGGCCGGGCAGTACCCCACGACTTCGATCGAAGATCTCCGCGTCTTGAAGAAGGTGAAAGGTTGAGCTTCAAAGAACACCGAAAGGAGGCCCCTAAACATTTGAAGGTAGCGGTCCTCGTCGTGAGCGATAGCCGGGCTGCGGCGATGCGCGAGGGGCGCGATGAGGACATCACGGGTAAAATCATCGAGCAAAAGGCGCGCGAGGCCGGGCACGAGACGACCAGGTTGATAGTCCCCGACGACGCCCGTGAGATAAAAAAAGCGGTGCAGGGGTTCATCGCGGACAGAAAAATCGACGCTGTGATAACAGCGGGTGGCACTGGCCTGGCGAGGCGTGATGTCACGGTCGAAACGTTGAGCCCACTCTTCGAGAAGGAGTTGCCGGGGTTCGGTGAGATCCTGCGGCGCAAGGGTTACGAAAAGGTCGGCACGGCGGCGCTCCTGACCTTAACTACCGCGGGCATCATCGAGCGAAAGCCCGTCTTTTGCTTACCCGGGGCACCGAATGCAGCAGAGGTCGCGATGGGGTTCATCCTACCCGAGCTCGGGCACGTCATCAAGCATGCACGTGAGTGAGATGCGAGTTAGAATGCGGGGTTTCGCCCGTTACACAAAGCTCGAGGATGCCCTGAAGCTCGTGCTCTCGCGAGTGAAACGTCTGGGATCCGAGACTGTATCATTTGAGCGAGCGTTGGAGCGCGTTTTGGTCAAGGATGTTGTTTCAAAAACCGATGTTCCCCCCTTCGATCGCTCGGCCGTCGATGGCTATGCAGTTCGCGCTGCGGACACCTTCGGGGCCGCCGAGACCAAGCCGCGGAGGTTGCGCGTCATTGGTTCGATACCCATTGGAGCACCCACGAGGCTTCGCGTGCGGAGGAGCGAGGCCGCAAAGATAATGACGGGCGCCCCGATGCCAGCCTGTGCAAACGCCGTGGTCATGGTGGAGCACGTGAGCGCGAGGGGCAAACAACTTGATGTGCACGTGCCGCTCACTCCAGGTAAGAATGTTTCAGCGCGGGGGGAGGATGTACGGGCGGGCGAGGTTGTTTTGAAGCGCGGGCAATTGCTTCGTCCTCAAGACATCGGCATGCTCGCGTCGACGGGGAACCTCCGCGTGCAAGTGGCGCGCAGGCCGAGGGTGGCGATTCTAGCTACGGGCAGCGAACTCAGGAAGCCCGGCGCCCGTCTAGGTCCAGCAAAAATAGCCGACACAAATAGCTACTCCCTCGCCGCGGCTGTAGCCCGTTGCGGTGGTGCACCTCGGCGCCTCGGAATAGTTCCCGATAATCCCAAGCTCTTGCGTCGGATAATGAGGAAGGCTACAAAGCACGACGCGGTGCTCGTCTCCGCTGGGAGTTCAGTGGGTGAGCGGGATATCGTGCCCGACGTGATTCGGGAGATGGGTGAGCTTCTTCTTCACGGCATCGCCATTCGCCCCGGGGGTCCTACGGCGTTCGGTGTGGTCGGAGGAAAGCCGGTGTTCGCTCTGGCAGGTTTTCCTGTGGCTTCGCTGGTGGCGTTTGACATGCTGGTCAGGCCAGCCCTCCGAGCGATGCAGGGTCTGCCGGCGGATCGGGGCTATCCTCGGGTTCGTGCGAGGCTCGCTAGAAAAATCAGTTCAACGCTGGGGCGAGCGGACATCGTTCGGGTAGGGCTGCGAAGCCAACGCGGCGGGCTGACGGCCGAGCCCATACGCGTCACAGGTTCGGGCATCCTGAGTTCGATGACCCGCGCCGATGGGTTTGTGATTGTGCCTGAGGATGTCGAGGGTTTTGGTGGAGGAGCAAGCGTGGAAGTTGAGCTTTATTAATTACCACTCTAACATCGAAAAAGCGTCGTGTTATACCCCCACTATTTTTTGTTTTAAGACCAAGAAGTACAAGCTTATTGATGTCTTGGTTCGGGGGTTCAAATCCCCTCCCTCGCACCATAGGTCAAAAATGGCTAAAGGTTCCCGCAATTATTGCCAGGAAGAAAACAACAAGGAACTCATAGTCCTCGATGAATCCTTTCAAAATAATAAGAAATGGGAGGGGTGCTTGCGTTACCCCTCCTGGACTCCTCTTAGACGCTGCCCAACCAGCTCGGTTTACGCCCAAACGTTCAGTATATCAGGGGTATGTGGCCTCTTCTATTTGAGGAGTTGGTGCTTCTGGTATTATGGCAGGCTTTTGTGGCTTTGGTAATGGTTTCCCTGAAATTGATCTAGCGGTCTGCGAACCATCCGAGGGCGATGCGAGGGTCGGAGTGTCGAGTTCATCCCCGGTTAGGAAATAAGCGCCGACTCCTCCAACAGCGAGGATTGCCACTATGACGCAAGCTGTGATGGCTATTCCGGATCCCTTTTGTTTTTCGTCCATTTTTATTACCTCCTTTTGTTTAGTAGCCATTGCTGGCTCTGCTCTCCCGTTACTCTTGCATTTAATTTAAATTTTGTTTCATTTGAGCAACATATTGAAACTATTCAGTAAAAATACGAACATAAAATAAAAAGAAAAATAGGCGTGGTCTAATCCTTGCTCTCCAGTTATTTATTGTTTTCATCAACGAAGACCTTCACGGCAATCTCCTCCAATGAAAGTCGAGGAGATCGTTGAGATCGCACGTGGGGTCTGAATTGGTGGTCGGGGCCTCTCGGACCTCTGGATCTTGCCTCCTCACGGGGAAATCACGTGCCCGCGCCGATTCTATTTCCAAGATATTCATCTTTATGGGCCTTTTTTAACAACATGCATCGAACGCGTTATTATATTTTGTTTCATTTAAGCAACAATATTTATATAACTCAAAAATCCAATGTTGCCGGGATAAACATGCGCTACCGATCACTAGGCGTGTTAATAGCGATAATCGCGTTCGGTTGCGCCTCTGGCATATCTTACCTAGTTTTGAATCACTTCTATGGTGCGGAAGAACGTGCCTTCGAACCTGCAACAAAACCCCTCGATGTCTTGCCGATCGCGGTGAGCATTGGCGCAGCGATGAGCGTGGTCATATTTGCGGTTTGGGTGGGAAGCAAGCAGATATGGGGAGACGCGACATCAACTTTGCTCGAACACGGGCTCCACGATATAACAATTGGGAATGTGGAAATCGTAGGGCACATGATGGAAATGAGGGAATTTACGGTACCCGATCTTATGCGGCGGGGGCGCGTATCAAGGTTTACGATATGGCGATTGGTTCAAAAAATGATCAGGCAAGGCATCGTGCAGGAAACCGAAAAAATGGGGTTAACAGCGAGCGGTCGGGGTGGTCGTGGTAAACCGAGCCGCGTTTACAGATACATCGGCGAGTAAACCCAGTGAAAGCCTTGGGTTAAGAGGAATGAAGCCAGCGTTGCCTTCCTTTGGTAAAGAGGTAAATAAAATGAATTTCGAAAAGCCAGAAACGTTTTGGACTTGGCGAAGGGGGGGGTCAAGATGATTAGAAGGGATTCAAAGCTCCCCATTTTAATCCTTTTGGCGGTTGTGTTCACCCTAGCTTTGGCTTTTGTAACTTTGGAGATTCCTTATTTAATTAACAACGTGTTAAGGGCTTATTTTCCGGATATCACTGAATGGGCAGAACCTGAGCGTGTAGAGGAGTTTCTTGGAATTGCAAGGCCAATAGGTTATGCATGTCTTGCAGTTGTTTTATCCCTGATAGTTGTGGGTTTCATAAAAGGAAAGAGGGGCCTTTCCTCCATTGGGTCAATAGCCTTCTTCATACCAACCTTCGGTTACTATGCCGCATCTATGTTCTTTCTCGCTGGCGCTGGGGTACTGAGAGCCCTATGGATACCGTTTTTGGATTCTTCTATAGACCTCTTGAAGCTGGGAGATATCGTCTACCTTCCGTATAGGATCATAGCGTATCCGTTTAGGCTAATAGGGGTAGATATCGGAGAGTCCATAGCAACTCTGGCCATAGGGTTAGGCATTTTGGTGTTCATTTTAGGCACAATTACTTGGTTCTACGGGAAACTCGAAAGAAGAAAAATATTTGATTTCTGGATCTACAAGTATTCGAGGCACCCTCAGTACTTAGGCTTCCTTATATGGAGTTACGGGGTCATGTTGCTCGCATCTCTTGCTCCAGTACCTTTCGGGGGCCAAAATCCCGGAGCGAGCTTTCCGTGGTTAATTTTAGCGCTAATAATAATTTGTGTTGCATTGAGTGAGGAGATTAAAATGGTTAAATTATACGGTAAAAGTTATTCAAGGTATCGAGAGAGTTCTCCTTTCATGCTGCCTCTCCCCAAGTTTATTTCCTCATCGATAACGGCTCCCATCAGAATCCTATTCAAGAGTAACCTACCCAAAAGCGGAAAGGAAATCGCCTGCACATTTGCAGTTTATCTTGTAATACTCATATTGTCAACGCTCCCGTTTTTACTCCTGTAAGTAGCCTGCGGGCCACGCATGGGTTGCAAGTTCGAATTACTCCCACTATCGAGAGGAGCGAGATTATAAAGCAGATCTCAGGCATAAAGGGGCAGTGGCCGTACGCGCCGTCGTGAAGCAGTGGTGGCATAGCATGAAATTTTGTTGTACCACTCTAACATCGAAAAAGCGTCGTGTTATACTTCGCTCACTCCTTTATTTTTAGGAAAACCATAGATAAAGCCAGAATTTTTGTGAGGAATGAAAAGAATCAGTAAAAAATAAGAAATGGGGATGTTATAGCTGCTGCAAAATTTTAATAAAATCTTTTATACCTTTTCTTAAATCATAACTAGGATAAAAGCCTAATTCTTATCTCAAACCCAGCTTCCGCTTCAACTTATCCAAGAGCCCGACCTTTTCCTTCCTCTTCAGATGATTGTAAACGGTCATTACACTCAGCCCAAGCCTACGTGCTATCTTATTGTATGACATGCCCTCCCTTCTGAGCCTCTTCATCTTTTCTATCATCTCGGAGTTTACCTTCTTCCTGCCTTTTCGAGTCATGAGATTACCATTGGCTTTGTATCATAATACCTTCATGATTATTGCATAAAAAGATAAAGGGATTTAATCTAGCTTCACTCGGCACACTTTTTTGGAATAAAAACGCATAAATCATCGCAGAACCAACGAACAGCTGACCGGGGGGGTTGACTTACCCTTTTCATCATTTCTGAACCTGCTCGTGCCTCATGTATTGTGCCAGTTTTTGGCGGGCTGGGCGGTCGCGGGATAGTCCCTGGGAGCAGGGTTCACGTCGCGCTCGTGGTAAAAATCGCTTTTACTCGAAGGGCGATGTGGAGTATTATGCAAAAATTTAAGGTTGTTTGTTGTAAGTGTATAGTGGGATTTTTGAATGGTAAGCGCTTATTGCTTGATATCCACCGAGCCAGGTAAGACCGCTGAAGTCTTCCAAAGGGTGAAGAGTATAGAGGGTGTCAAGAAAGCGGAATGCGTGACCGGTTCCTACGACGTTGTCGCCCGTGTTGAGGTCGACTCCCCCGAGAAGTTCACCAAGGTGGTTTTCGGTGATATCCGAAGCATAGCAGGCATCACGAGCACCGTCACGCTGATCGTAACCGAATTGTAAGTTACATGTGGAGAAAATGCGGTTCAGGAAAGAAGGGTGAAGATTGGCGGCAAAGATTAGGGGGTACCTCGAATTACACCCAACCCCTAACTATACTATACTTACAGCTCGACTGACGTTTGTCCCAGCTTCAACCTTGGCCACGCGAATATTTTTGTCCTTGAGGAGCACCGAAGCTCCTAGACCGAATTCACCTGCAACCACGACCCCGACATTCATGTCAGCCAGCATCTTTACCACTATGGGCCCCGCCCCGTGCTCATATGAGGCTGCGGGACTATCCACAACCTTCACGTTTTTGACCTGATCGTCTTCGAGGTCGATAACTGTAAAAGTTCGAGCCCTGCCGAATTCGCAGGATACCTCGTCCATCAGACCTTTGAGCCCCTTCGTAGCAACGGCCACTTTGAACTTCAAATTATCACTTCCCGGTTCAGATTCCCAAAGCCATTTATTTATGCCGTCGCCTCCGCTTTATTGCTTTTCGAAGTCCGTCATTTTCCACCCTTTCAACCTTTTACCCGCTCAATTTTCCTTCGTCCTAAAGCCTGAATGTACTCGACCCCTACACCTTCGCGAACCTCACCGCGAAGGGTCCTAGGGATAGGAAGATCAAATATCTCATAAGTCGTCAAATCCATAAGCTGGGCGTTGTTCGCTATGACCGCGAGCACTTGGGCTCCGCCCCGCTCGATTATCGGCACCTCCACCTTGGCGCTAGTAGGGCAAACGATGCTCCGTTTTTGAGAGTCGAAAATGCCTATCGCGTCGACCTTTGCTTTCGCATGCCCATGCTTTCCGGGTGCTGAGGTAGAGAAACCCACGATGCGGCAGGGCTCGTTGTCGATTATTACAAAGCGCCCCTCCTTGAGCTTGCATATCTCAGTCATCTCCCTCGTTGAATCACCCCTATCTCCCGATGAGGTGACACGCCTCCGAGCACGTAGGGTCCTTCTCACAGTAACCAGGCTCGAATTCCTTCCGCACACCACGCAGGCCCGCTCCATCCCTACTAGTCTCCGCTTGCTTTTTTGCCAGCCACTTTTCAATTCTAAGGTTATTTCCCCTTGATTTTTTCACTTATCGGAATGGAAAGCGAACACACGCCCCCTATCCCTTCTACCGAATCTACCATTTTGCTTGTAGGGCAGAGAGAAAAACATTCTCTACAGGCTAAGCAGTGGTTTGGTGCTAACTCCGGCACAAAAGCGATTTGTCTTTCTGTCCCCCTACCTATGAAGCAGATAGCATTCGCTTTCTTAACCTCAGTACAATAACGCACACAATGGCCACAAAGAGTGCAGTTTGTAAGCTCAGCCTTGAATCGGCTTTTCTTTACTCCATATTTTTCGGCCAAGGTCTCTATGGGGCCCGTGACTGTGTCTGATGGTGGTAGTAGTGGAAGCAGTAGCTCCAAGATTAACCTTCTAATCTTCCTAACTTTTTCATTGTTGGTCTCGACTTCCAGCCCCTCCTCCGCGAGGTAAATACATGAAACCACTAATCTCCTCCTCCCCCCTTTGACTATTTCAACTGTGCACAGTCTGCATGCTCCGTAGGGTTTTAGCTGCTCATCATAGCATAGGGTTGGAATCTCTATACCCTTGACCTTGGCTGCTTGGAGTATGGTCATTCCTTCCCTTGCTTTGATCTCTTTTCCGTCTATCTTCAAACTTATTTCCCTAACCAATTTTTCACTCCCTCTTCTTTTTACGTATCACTTTTATTCCACGGCGGGGTGGGGGTGGTGTTGGTGGTGAGATTTTTTCAATAGCGTTAAACTGGCATTCCTCATAACATGCCCCGCACCTGATACATTTTTCTTGGTCGATCACATGAATCGTGTCTTTATCGCCTATGATGGCGTCAACGGGACAGCTTTTTGAACACTTCATGCAAGCTTGACATTTTTCGGGTTGGATGTAGTAGGCCACCAGCGCACGGCAAACCTTGGCCGGGCAACGTTTTTCACGTATGTGCGCCTCGTATTCCCCTCTAAAATGGGTCAGGGAGGTTACCACTGGATTTGTGGCGGTAGTCCCGAGAGCGCAAAGTGAGGCTTCTTTTAAAAGCTCGGATAGGTCTTCTAAATTTTTAAAGTCTCCCTCCTCGCCTAGGCCCGAGCATATCCTTTTGAATATGTTGAGAATTTGCCTTAATCCCTCCCGGCACGGAACACACTTGCCGCAGGACTCTTTTGAGAGAAAATCCACGTAATATCGGGTAACATCGACTATGCACGTGTCCTCGTCCATGACGATCACTCCGCCCGATCCCATCATGGAACCGACCTTTGTAAGTTCATCAAAATCTATGTGCAGGTCGAGGTATTTTTCAGGAATAAACCCCCCCGAGGGTCCCCCCGTCTGTACCGCTTTGAACCTCTTCCCGCCCCTGATCCCGCCACCTATCTTAAAGATGAGATCCCTGAGGGTTATCCCCATGGGAACCTCCACGAGACCCGTGTTGTTGACTTTGCCAACCAACGAGAAAATCTTGGTTCCGCTACTGTTCTTGGTTCCCATGTCCCTGAACCAACCAGCACCATTGAGTATGATGAGTGGAACGTTGGCCCACGTTTCGACATTGTTCAGACAACTGGGTTTCTCCCACAGCCCCTTCACGGCCATGTGTATGTATTTTGGCCTAGGTTCACCCACTTCCCCCTCGATCGCCGCCATCAGGGCACTCGATTCACCAGATACGAAGGCCCCAGCCCCCCTGTGAACATTGACCCTAAAATTAAAACCTGAACCCATGATATTCCCGCCCAACAACCCGCAATCTTCGGCTTGTTTTATGGCGGTGGTTATGTTTTCCACGGCCAAGGGATACTCCTCCCGCACGTAAATGAATCCTTCATTCGCCCCCATGGCGTAGGACCCTATCATCAAACCTTCAAGAACACTATGCGGATTCCCCTCCATCAGGGCCCTATCCATGAAGGCCCCAGGATCGCCCTCGTCGCAGTTCACGAGGACATATTTTGGCTCTCCTGGAGCGTTGTGCGTGGTTTCCCATTTTCGTCCAGTGGGGAAGCCCCCACCGCCACGCCCCCTCAGATTTGACTTCTTGATCTCTCCTATCACCTGTTCGGGAGCCATCTGGAAGAGAACCTTGCCCAGCGCCTTGTAACCTCCAAGTGCGATGTAGTCCTCAATTTTTTTAGGATTTATCAAAGCGTTGTTTTTTAGCAGTAGTCTCAGTTGGTGTTTGTAAAAGGGAATGTCTCCAAGCTTCCAAGCTTTTTCGCCCGTAACGGGATCCACATAAAGCAGATGTTCGACGATCTTTCCTTTAACGACAGTTTCCGAGACGATTTCCGGTGTGTCCTCGGGCTTGACCCTGAAGTACGGGACCTCCTCCGGGTACACTATTACCCTGGGTCCGAGCTCGCAAAAACCCAAACAACCGGTCTCCTTTATTTCCACTTCGTCCTCCTTTACCCCCACTTGGCCCACGAGACCCCGTTTTTTA
>JABUBL010000209.1_pt1 | contig 15514 bp, 2 predicted proteins | sample 7240371 | NCBI WGS metagenome assembly JABUBL01 (sample SAMN07256343, study PRJNA390944) | subsurface metagenome | isolation source: Methane hydrate marine sediment | place: Pacific Ocean: Eastern North Pacific, ODP site 1244 | collected 2002
CAACTTCAATCCCATCAATCGTTCCTGTAGGAATATCAAAAGCGAAATCTATACAGCGTAGATAATCGGATTCTACACTTCCGCTTCCCCCTCCAGTGCCAAGTGGGACAGCAATTATAAAGCTACCTTTACCATATGTAGTTCCTGAAGAACCGGCATATCCATACCTAGTCTTGAATGTCTGGGATTCTGCATTTAACTGTTTAATTCCGATTCCTAACATCGGCATACAATCGGCGGGATTGGCAGAATCTTTAGAATCAACATTTGCCAAACTTATTGTGCCCGTACTAGTTCCAGCAGTATGAGTTAATTCCGTATGTGAAGGAGTTCCGGTGCCATCTGGTTTAATTACCATTCCTCCGATGATAAAGTAACTTTGTTGAGCTGAAGGGGTAAATGTTAACGTGGATTTATCTGCCCACTGACTTGTAGTTGGTGTACTTGAAGTCGATTCTGTTGATTCAGTATCGGAACTCATAGCCCCTAAACGAATTGCGATAATTCTCCTTCTTCTCACATCAGCATTGGCATTACTGCCTCCTGTTCTGCATGCCTGCACCTTAATTGTCTTAGAACTTGCAGGAACGTTTATAATACCGCCCCATGTAAATGAATGCCAATCTGTTGTATCTTTTGATTCATAAGAAACATAATTTTCATATGATTCTTCAGTATTATCTACTGGAAGATATTCAGAACCGCTATCATAATTAATTCGTCCGCTGATTGTATCACCAGTATACCCGGAGTACATTTCCATGCTTGCCAATACTAAATAATCCCCAGCGGTATCTGGTGTAAAGGTAATTGAAGCCGCATCACTATAAGAAGCTTCGGAACCAGCAAGGGAAATTGCACCTTCGTTAGCAGCATACTCATACATTCCAGAAGTCGTCATCCAATCATCAAGACGTAAAACGATAATCCTAGCATACCTGATGTATCCCGTTCCCCTTTCTTTTTTAGCATCGATATCGATAGAGTGTGATCCGCTTCCTAAATTCTCTGCTACATACATAGTGGATTCACATTTATATTCCAGATCTCTATTTGAATTTACGCCTTCATAAAAGGCTTCCATAAGAATTGTTGTGTCATCTAACTGTGCCCTTACTCCTACAGAATACCCTGTAGCGGCGGGGGCGACTTCGCACCTAATAATAATTACATAATCTCCTTGAGCAGGAGCAGTAAAATCTAATGTGTGCTTCTCCATATAACTTGAGCTGGTAATTGTTTGCTCGGAATCGTATTCGGAATGCCAATTGCTAACACTACTCCCTCCACCTATTGTCAAATCGGCAGAAGCATAACTATCGTTTTGGCCCTGTGCGTTATTCGTGCTTGTCCAATCCACAGAACTGCTTCTGTCTACTGTAGATGTTGTTTGAGGGGATATCCACCCAGTATCGGTACTTCCTCCACCTGCTTCATAATCATATGAAACATTGGCATACATATTATAAACTGTGGTACCGATAGCATCTGTCTCACCGAGGGCGGCATAAAGGTAAGCCTCATCTACATTCGAAGTAGTAGTTAAATCGAATAAGTGCTCATCTCCTACAATTATAGTTTTATTCATATTATCTGGATCATAATACAGAAAGCCTTCTACATCAGCAGATGTAAAGACAATATCTTGGACGTATTCAGCAAAATAGGCACGAGGATCTAAAGTACTGTTAAATACATCATCATCATCGGCATCATAAAGATAGGAAAATTCATATTTTACAAAAAATCTATCATTATTTTGACTCTTTTCTAAGAACCCTCCCATGAATCCGATATCATCTTCAGAATCTCCTGAAATATTTCCAACACCAATAGTACCATTCTCAGGCATATTAATTGGAGTGATCAGTTCTTTTTCAACAGAAGTTACTTTTGCCCTTACCTCGCAATTTATAAGCTCAATTGAGGCTTTAAGATTAAACATTGCATCATAAATATAGGAAATCATACCTCTTAATTCCCAATTATACTCAAGGATGAAATCTACATAATACTTACCATGTCTCTGCTTAATGAAATCATACACACTTTCTTGGTTGGTATTTTTAAAATAGAACTTCCCATTTGTTTGAGAAATATCATACTTATTGTTATCATTATCAAAGACATAGAGAGTTGGGTTATTAGAATATAGCGTGAAATTATGAAATACTTCCTCATAATCCACCCCTTCTACTTCACCATCAGCAACAGAAACTCCATACTTCCAATCAATATCAAAACTAAGCTCATTGACGTAATTCTTAGTGGAAACATCTCCATCTGGATGAATAATATCGGTAATATCTGCTGAAAATTCTAATTTTGGATTTAACGCAATAACGCTCTCAGCTGGATTATAAAACATCTGAATGGTGAGCTCATCCATCTCAAAAAAGGTTTTTGCGGAAATATCGGGACCGAAATAATTCTTATCTATTTTAAACCGATATTTCAAGTGATAGATAAAATCATTTAAGGATAATCCATCAAACTCTAAGAAATCAATAATATTTCTATCAATGAAATATGCAAAAGTTCGGGCATCATTATCACCTAAATCATATACTACATAAGGAACACTTACCCATTCATCAGAAACATAATTATACAGTTCGATTTCAATGAGATTGACATCTTTAATTAACTCATTACTTAATTGTTTATATTGAGAATCTTCGTCTGTTGTTCCAAAAAACCAAGATTGGATCTGAGGGATCTCAGAAAACTTTACCATAAAAGATAAGGCTTCTATTCTCTGCGCTGTAGTAATTGAGAAATTATGAGTATAAGCTGCTGTAGCTACAAACTCATCATCAATCCACTCATCATAGATATAAGATACATCTACAAAAATGTTATCCCTATAGTTATTAAGAATTATTCCAAACGTATCCCGAATTAAATCAGGATCAAGATATACTTTGGTACCACCTTGATGATAGCAATCTTTAGAAATTTCGAATTTATCTTTGTCATTTAACGGGTCTGCTATCTTTACCCTATCAATAACAAAAGGAGAGGTGGCAAATGAAAGTGAAAATTCATAATATTCATTAAGCACTCTTTCATAGGTCAAGGGCAAATTGAAATCCCAAGAATTTACACTACAAGGAGTATTGTTAAATTCAGCACTCACAAAATATTTATCATAGGTAATATCATCAAGATCAATAATTACATCATTAATATCATCAATGCTTAAAGAATACACAAATATCCTATCAATATGTATTGAGACTGGATCTTGTCCATTATAAGAAATTCTTAAAATAAGATGATCAGAATCAACTAATACCGGGGAAAATCGCGTATTATAAGTAGTTATCTGAGTAGAACTGAGTGTGGTTAATGTGTGATATCCAGTATCATCTTTATATTCTAAATTAAAATTGACATCATCCGAGTAATAAGTAATGTTAAGACCATAATCAATATTACCGCAAAATATGATATCCGGTCGAGTGTCGATTTTAAACATATCTATACTTAACTGATATTTATAGTCATCATTATTAGCAAAAAGATTAAACACAAAATCGTTATTTTCATTCAAGTGCTTCTCAGATAGGATAGATGTCTGCTCAGAAAAAGAATCATAGTTAGAAGTATCTATTACATCCCACTCGTCTAGATCGTTATTCCATACTTTTAATGTAACACATTGAGTTATATTTGTTTTATAGGCATACTTTAGCTTTAAGTTATCATATCCTTCATATGGATCATAATGAATGGTAATTGATGCATTGATATCAAAAGGTGGAAGTTTGTAATAGACTTCAACATATACACTATCTACATATACTTTTCCAGGTTGGCGGAGAAAATCAGGAGCATTCCTTGCGCGTAGCTCGACGGATAAAGCATTTAATTGCGCTTGAGTTAACTCTAATCCTGACAATGTAACGTTTTTCCAACCATAAGTCGAATCAAAATGAGGGTATAAAAGAGACGAAGAAGAACCGCCAACCCATATTGCTATAGCGCAACTGGCAGTGGTTCCAGAATCTTCCTTTCCGTATACATGCACTTTGAGTTGTGTAACCCAACCGCCTTGTATATCTATATTTTCGTAATATTGCCTATCAACAATACCGGGAGAATGTTCAGTCCCTGTTTCTGCTATTGCTTCTCCAATCTCATTTAACTTATCACAATGAGGTATGCTTGCTCCCTCATTCCATCCAGTTAAGATATCCCCCTCTGGTCTAATGATACCAATAGAATTCATTCCAGAACTATCAATGTCGGTGGTCTTGCCGCCAAGCTGATCTAACTCCCCAAACGAAGTGGTTGTGCCATCAGTGACTGTAATATCATCCGGTTGATTTGGGAAATAAGAGCTACGCACGTGAAGTTCGTAATCTAGGTAATCTGCCCCAGAGATCTCCTCGGTAGTGAGGTTGAGACATGAATCATCTTTCTCTATTGTGTCGAATAATGAGCCTGAGTGCACTCCTTCCGTCCTATTAAGCGCTGTGATATCTTCTAAATTACCACGTATATAATCATTGGGATTAATTAAATCAAGTTGTTCTGAGTCGATATTATACCCATATAACTCTTTAATATGGGTAAAAGAAGGGCTAAATGGGAAATTTTTATCCATGTCTACATATTGAACCCCTTTACTATAAATGCCTTTACTATCTGGAGTTAACTCTATTAACCCTAAATTAGGTTTCTCAGTAACTAAATCACAATCAATCTCAGCATTTAAGATTTCAAGACCAAACCGACCAGATAACCGCTTTCCTTTATGAGTTCCAGAAAACTCTGAAGTAATATTTATAACAAGTTCGCTTCCTGCTGTAAAGCAGCTAAAGATGCATACCTGATTGTTTTAAATCTATCACTAAGTTGTACGTATCATATCGAGAGAAGACCTCAACTCCTAAATCCTCTAGGGTAAGTGTACCTAACTTCGTGTCGGTTCCAGTTTCTCGCTTGAAAAAGTCCAATTTTATTGTGTAATCACTTTCAAAACGACGAATATTAGTGATCGCTTCATGACAATTTCGAAATCCTGTCTTAAATGAAATAAGTAATAATACATCTAAAAATCGTTCCTCATCGGGATTTGCTATTGCAAATGGAAATTTAAGGGTATTATGCAGTTTAAGCTGTGTCCTCTCTTGATATCCTTCATTATCAGAGTTATTAGTATAATGCACCACCGCACGAATGCTTGTATAATCATTTGGATTAAATCCAGAGCCGAATTCAATGTAGTTTATAGAATTATCTTCATATAGGGTTATAAAGTAAGGTTCTTTTGTCATAAATGTATAATCTGACTCAAAGTTTTTAGTGAAGTACTCTATTGAACTGTCAGCTCTTACCCCTATTACATTCTCAATCATGGTCACATTTTGCCAACTGGAATCAGGGTGGTACCTATTAGAATATGTTTGATTTTGCACCATATCAGACCATACTTGAGAGGTAAAGTTAAACTTATCATATCTTAAAATGGCCCAATTTGGTAAGTAAAGCCGCTCTTCAGTGCGGTTAAATCTCCAGAAATCGTTACCAATAGGAGTCTCAGGGGTGGGATCTACCAAAACTGATACCATCTTAGGATTTTCAGTTATCCCAAACACGTTCTCGACAGTTGCGATATCTTGTACATAACTTAATCCGGATAAATTAATCCAAGGTGTTATTAAAGATTGAGGGCTCTCATATTCAGGGGAAAGATTAATATTCTTCTTAATGATATTTGATACTTGAAAGGTTCGGGCGTATGAGTGAATATATGTTAATTTCGTAGAAATATTCATTCTACCTTGATCAACAAAGTTCTCTTCATAAGTAAGATCCCATTGGCCATTATACTTACCTGGAATAACATAAATTAACCCTAATACTGTTATATAGGCATCCCCTCCAGAAAACTGCACTATTTCTTTAAAATCGTATTTTTCATTGTATTTATCACGACTGAGCTTAAATACAATAGTACAATTATCAGTCGTCTCTGAAGCGGTCTTATTAAAATATTTTATAGGATCATGATAGGTTTGAATTCTATCATATTTTGGAATATAGTCATTTTCATAATTCCAAATTATCTTATCGGTGACATCATGATACGCAGAGGCATCAGCCAAGTAAGGGAACCAATCTCCCGTGCCTTTTTGAAACACTTTTAGGTTAGGACGCCAGGACCATTCTGAGAAATTATAAACATTTGTATTAAACTGAACCTTAAAAATTATGTCTGAAAGACTCTCAACATTAGCTTCGGTAATTCCGGGAAAAGTGATATTAAAAGGTAAAGCAGTAGCAAATTCTTGCTGGTTCCACCATGAAGTCCTATATGGATAGATGGTATCTTTAAGTCCTTTTCCTTCAGTGGTCGTTGCATCATTTACTCCTTCAGTTGTTAGCTTTGGAACTATAGTAAATTCATTTATTGCATTAGTTGCAGAAATTGTAGCAGATGTATCTGCAAAATCAGGATAATAAATATTTGATTTCATATTGAAACTAAGCGAATTAGCGCCAAAGGAATTCTTAAAAATTATGTCATTAAAATCAAAGTCAGAAGTCCCGGCTAACAATTTTTCTATAGAACCGGTATCATCAGAACCAACAGAATCGAAATTAGATGTCTCAGTTAACCATTTCTTATTGCTATCTTTATCTAAAATATATAACCCTGTGTTGTCATTATAAGGAATCTCAAATTCTTGCTCATGTAAATTATCATAAAATGTAATTGGTTCATTGGTTGTTGAAAAAATTATATGAAAAACATCAATCTCTAAATCTCTGGGGTAACCAATGTAACGATCTAGTACCTCTAAATACATATTTAATTCTGAAATCTGAAAATTGTCAGTATAAGTAAAAGCATCGTTAATAGCTTCTTTTTTGTCACGCCCGTAACCCCCTTGTAAATATGTAAACACGCTAACATCATTAAGTTGTTCACGGTGTTCCTCATAATGTTCCTCATAATCTTCATTAAGTGAGAAGGGATAATTAGCGACAGACCTTCCATTGGAGATGATTTCTATTCTAAGGTTAGCATCATTTATGCTCCACAGAGCCTTACACCGAACTTTAAAATTTATTTCAATATCTGAAATATATATATTTTCTGGCATTTCGGATTGTGGTGAGAAAGAGGAACATAATATGTATGGGGCAAACGAAGGACTGGATGATTTTTTTAAACCTAACCAGGCATTCTCTGTATAAGGAGAAATAAGATCTGCGTCAGAATATCCACTCATATCAGGAACATCATAACGAGAACCATCATAGGACACATCGAGTGCGATATAGTCAATATCTTCTGCTTTGTTCTGCTGACTCCACTCAAATATTGGAAAATTAGGATCATAGTATCCCTGAGGAACAGAAGCTTTATTGGTCGAGAAATCTAAATCAGACCAGAGGCGTAAATCTTCAAGGGCATTATTTATATCTGTTATACCGTCATTAAAGTTGACAAGTATCTCTCGATTTAGAGATACATCCGAATAGGTTAAATCTCTGCCAGTTTCTCCTGCACCGCCGACATTGGGAAGATCTTCGGTATTACTAAACTCAGATAATTGAGCCCAGCTATTTCTATCGGTATAATCTATTTTCTTAAATATTTGATTTTTAATCTCACGAATTTCTATCTGATATCCGTACTCAATCCCAATTTTTGGATACAAGTCGGAAATCGTAGTACCGGAGGGATCAAAGGAAGCGGGATCAAACAATCCTTCAATAGAGTGTGTGTTATCAGTTATATTAATTCCATTAACAAATAATTGCCAATCATCTATAGAATCATAAGTAAATTCAAACGAATTTATATTTTTATAGCTATTTTTCAATAAACTATCTATATTTAGATTATTTGGATTAAATTCATAGAGACTTGAATTTCCAATCCAAAATTGTATTTTTTGCGATGTGTCTTTTACTCTAAAAACGGCACGATATTTGGAATCAGGATAAGTATCAACATAATCTTTAGTTGGATAAGTATCATTTAAAGTTATTTTCCCAGAATCTAATATTAATCCTCCATTATCTACTTTTTTTGTATATCCATTTCCCGAAACAGTCCACTGCTTATTTACCAAATTATCTTTATTAGAAAATACAATACAATTTAACTGCCGAAGTATTAGCTTATTATAATCCATTTTTGAAGGATCATCTGGATAACCCTTGAGGGTAACTCTTAATGTCATTTCACCATCAGATACAAAGGTATCAGAAATGCTATCATAATAACGTGTATCTAATCTCAAATAGTTATAATCATAGATATGATGTTCTTCAATAGACCACAAATCACTATCTGAATAAAATTCAAACACATTATTGCTCTTCTTCATAAACACACCACTCTGTATAGAATAAGGAATCGGATGCAAGAAATTCGCTTCAGAAGGAACATTCGAGACTTTATAATAGCTTTGATTTGTGTATGCAGAATCGGAATAAATTGAATCGCCAAAATTCATTGTCTTTAATATTTTATTACCATTAGAAGCAATTAAATTGGTTGCTTGAAAATTTTGATTTAAATCTTTATCCTTAAAATATGCTAAGGGTGTGTTTCCTGAATTTAAAAGTCGTATATTAATATTATTATCATTCTCTTCTGTTCTAAAATTGGTTAACCCGTATCCAGATTCTGGATGGATTTCATGGGCAAATGCAGTTGAAACTAAAATATATTCAATACTCTCAAAATCTTCGTTATCATCTAGTTGGAATGTCACATCTACAAAAATATCATTATTAGGATTTTCTTCGTATACAGAAAGAAGGTAATCTTGGGCTGTTAGTGTGTCAATCAAATCTGCACCTCCAAATGTTATTTGTTCAGATGGAATTTCCTCATAATACTCATTTTTAATATCGACATTGATAATATCAGGTTTATAAGCAACAGTTCCTTCGGTATTCGGGAAATTATGGGAATATGTATTGTCCATGGTATTTAATAGGTTAGTGTAATCTGCCATGTCAGAGGTGAAGTCCATTGAATAGGAATAATCTAAATCTTCTGCCCACATTTCGTAATATGTGTTATCATAAAGAGGCTGAAAATCATTTGGACGGTTAAAATCTTGTCCTGTCTCAAATTGAGATAACTCGGCACTTGTGAAAACTTCCTGTCCAATAGTATTGATTGTCCCATAGTTCATCCTTAGATTATCAAACTCCGTTAAAGAGGAGAAAACATCAGCAGAAGTAATACCGCTACTTCCAAAACTGCCTTGTGAAATAAGATATGGAACTCCTGACGTAATCTCTGTATATTGAGAATTCCAATCTTCATAGCCGGTAATGGAGCTTGTTCCATAATAGAATGTCCAATGATTAGGATCATCAGGATTTAATAACTGAAACCCTAATCTATCAGCCTTCATTTGAGAGTTAGAAGCTTTTACACTTCCCACATGAGTCTTCTCTTCTTTCTTATAATTTGAAGAAAGAAGTCCAGAAGCTACTCCCATAGTTGCCTCATAGAAATACCTCACCTCATAGTAGATATCCGAATCCTTTATATCTTCTGTCTTTGCCCTCCAATTAAATGCATTCTTTCTACATACTAAATGTTGTCTATCGGCACTAATATAATAACCTGAAGTATCTATCTTGTTCAATGCATCGTACGTATATATGCCTACATCATAGTATCTGTCAAATTCATATACATTCAATACCTCTATCGCGGGATAATGGGTTAGTGGAATAAGGGCGGTATTATCTTGCCCATATTCAAACAGATCCCATTTCCTAAAAGTATCTACGGCATAGAAAAATGGAGTAGATATCAAAGTAATAATATCGGTAGAAATGAGAGTTTTCCATAGCCCGTGAGTAGAAGAAATTAACATGGACTCCATAGAGCCTTCTTTACAATAAACAAGCTCACGGATGCGGAAATCATACACTTCATCAGTAAATGATTCCATCTCAGAATCGAGCGAAAATATTGTTTTATACCATGTTTCTGTGGAAGCATCATAAATATAATATAATACAATATCATCTTCGTTGTATGAATTCATGGACAGTCCTGCAACTACGACCTCTCCTAAGGATGAAGTATAGGAATTTAACTCAATAATAGCCCCCCTTGTAGCATTCTCGAACCATATTAGTGAATCTGCTATTAGTTCCTTATCTAAAGAAAATATGGAAGAGTCATACCTACCTTGGTAAGCAGGATTAGTAGCCCCTACATATACATTATCTCCAATGATATTGAGCGCGGTAATTATGCGTGCCCCTGGAAGTGGGGTCGCGTCATTATCTTGACTTTTACTTAAAAAGTTATCAAAATCCAACTTTGCAATATAATTTACCATATTAGATGAATTACTAACGCATACATACATCGAGAGGAATTCAGTGCTCTTAAAATCAAGTACATATTCCTTAAACACATGATTTGATATGGTCTGTGGTAAATTAATATCAGAAGCTAAAATGGTCTGATTGAAATCAAATGACAATGTATTTTCATTAAAAAGATAGAATGAAATAGTATCTGAGTCTGATAATTGATTGAAAATTACCAAATCTGTCCTATTATCTTTGTTTAAGTCAAAGTTCCTAATTACTTTCCCTACAAGTGAAAATCCTAAATCGATGGTATAATTAATGAACCATTGATGATTGGACTCGTTATACGAATATACATACATATTACCACCAAGGTCAACTAAGAAAGGATGTAAGATATTTGTATCATCAAAATAGCCATAAGACCCATAGAAATAATTGGAAGGTCTTTCATTGTAAGTAAAGTTGATTGGAATATACCCTCGTTGGTAAGATAAGAGCTTATAATAGGTATTGTTGTCCACATGCCAGTCAATTGTGAATGCCCCGTCGCTGGTGGTGGAAGTTCCCATTAGTACCCACACTTGCTCGACAAAATCGTAATATCCCATTTCTACTGTTATATTACTCTTACTTCCATGGGAAGCCCAGTTATCCAATAATCCATTAAATTGAATGGGATTTTCAGTATAATTTACATCTCTGCTATGATAAATGATATCTCCAAAGTCTAACGCATTTTGAAGCTCATTTGGACCTTCAACCATTACAAAGATATTTTGTAAAATAGTATAATTATTATCGGCTTGGTCATAAATTTCTGCTTTCACAGATGTTATCCCTTCTGCAAAATCTTTCGAATCTAATTCAAAAGTATAACATGGGTGAGGTGTAATGGTGGGGTCAAAAATCATCTCCCCTAAATAGTAGTTGCTCGCGTTAAAAAGCCTGATCCTTTCAATATTATGCAGGAATAGGAATTCATTTTTCACATAATAGGAGTCACTGGAAGAATTATATACATACCCTGGAGTAAAGAATAGGGTATGATAGTCTTTATTTGAAGTACCAAACATAATATTGCCCGCATCGGCCGTCTCTCCTAAAATCCAATATTTAGCCCCATTTGTGGTGCTTCCGATAATTTGCCCGAAGCTTCCTACTGCTGCTATATTATCATATCGAGCTCTATAAATTTGTGTAGAAATGATATTTCCAAACTCATCTTTTATTTCAAGGTAGAACTCAAATCTGTCCCTTGTATATTTTTGAGGATGGTCATAATGTACATGATATTTCGAATCATCATTTACAAAACCGAATAAATTCTCATACCATTCTTCAGAATTTTCAGTAACGTATTCTACTACATCAAAATTAGTAAGCTCCCATAAATCACCATTTATAGAGAAACTAGAATTCCACCCAAGATCACATTTCACTCCCTTAAGGATAATATCTTCTGTTAAGTAATGCCGATATCGTTCATCAAATGTTATTTCTTGCCGTATATTATCATAAAAGAATGGAATTGAAGCACCATTATAACTATAGGCTTCTTCAATAGAATAAATAGATAAGTTGGCAAAAGGTATCTTAGTTGCATTATTATTCCAATACAGTACATTTTCGTATACAAATTCTGAGCCTTCCTGCCATCCATCATGGAATGAATATGTAAGAATCTCAGGTGTGAGATAATAAGTGTTATTAGGGTGAGCAGTACTTCTTCGTATTGTTAAGCTTGACCATACCTTCTCATTCTCGTTAAGCTCGTAGATTGCAGGATCCCCTAGAATCTTAATTACTTTAAGCGTAACTGAGCTGATCTCTGAAGTGTCTGTTAATGAAATTTCAAGATCGGTATGATCATTGAAAAAGACTTCTTCTCCTAAAGATTTATTATTTATGGTAATAGATACGATTTCAGGAGCAATATTGTCAACATAAATAGGATAATCGAATATGAAATGATTTCCAGAATGAACTTCGAAATCGAAATATATGGTATGGTACCCATCAGAGATCTTTGCAGAGTCAATTATAAGATGATTAAAGTCAATTTCAAGGTTATAATAATATCCAAGATCAGTGTATTCACTGTTGGTATAAATATGCAAGACTTTAATAGTTTTATTTAACAAGTTAGATGTGGAATTTTGAATAACCATGAAGTTTGAGCCATTGAATAGGTAACCATTAGGGAGAAGGTCAGGGAAAAATCCCAACTGGGTATTATCAAAAAAGACAGATAAATCATCGATAATTCTTTCATACCCAAGCGAATCATTAGCAAACAATTTAATTGAGTGAAGTTCATCCAGCCCGGATTCGTTAAATCTAAAAGTCCAAGAGCACCCACTAACAACAGTATCGCCGTTAAACTCTCGCCAGCCATTATCGTTAATTCTCAGCTCAACTGTGTCAACGTCGTTCGGATCAGAAATATCAAACGTTATCTCTCCGAGTAACTCGGGTATTATGAATATCATATGCAATTATCTCTACATTATAGATATCAGATACAAAATTAGAAATGTCATATTCAACCATAAATGGAAAATTGTCTTCTATATTAGAGCTGTATTTATATTCTATTGTCACATTAAAAAAGGTACTTTCAATAAAATCATCACTAAATTGAATAAATAAGGTTCTATTTACATTAGAAATGCCGAAATAATAGAAAATTTCATTTGAATCTATTACTCTGGGATCTGTTGATTCTGAAGTAACAAATAATCGTGTAATTTCAGCCATTCCACCCGGTACTAAATCAATTCGTAATACCTGCGCACCACTCATACTACGAGTTGCTTCTAAAGATAAGTTAGCAATATTTTCGGAAGGAACATTTAAATGAAATTGGACTTCATATTGATTTCCATAGTTTTGACCATTAAAGACGATCTTGGGTAAAGTATTATAGTAAGGAACCCCATGAATATTGGAATATGTACTGGTAAGATTTAAAAATAAATTAGTTGAGAGGGGAAATATTTTATCATTATATCGGTAAAATCCATCATAATTTGCTTGTTGTAATGACATATTCGTGCCGAAACTGTTATTATAGAGTAATTTCACGGCGCCCCAAATAAGAGAATCTTTAAATAGGCGTAAATCATCAATTCTACCGTCAAATAAGTCATGATGCCAACTTAAATTGCCATATCTAGCCCCAATCCCTGCCTTAATAGGAGTTGACCCGGCATAGGTCTCATTATGCCAAATAGGATCACCAAAGGGTACTCCATTTTTATAAAATGTGACTTGATTATCGAGTTTAGTTATTGACAATTGAATCCATTCATCTTCTGTTATTAACCCCGCATCACTTACTGCCGCACCCCCAGATGGGAGATTTTGATCAAATATTACCGAACCATCTGTCTGAACTGCTACATAATTTCTTACGCTAGAGCTGCTATATTCACCATAAATTGTGCCCGTATCATCTAGATTATAAGCATATATCCATACTGAAAGGGAAAAAGGATCTTGATCTGTATTGAATACCACTGGAGTCTCAATATAACTATATTCACATATCTTAAGTAAATCGATATCTAGCACAAACGAACTAAAGCTATTTGTACCATAAAATCTTAATAACACATCATAATTCTCATCTTGATATTTATCAGTAATATTAAAATAGTTTTCAATAAAAGAGAGGTAAGTAGAATTATCAATAAAATCCCACTGTTTTAAATCATCATTCCAAATTTCGATCCTTATAGATTGAGTTATGTTTGTACGATGAGCATAGAGTAATTTGATATCACCCAAAAAATTACTAGAAGAAATGGTGACGTTAAAATCTATTGTATGATTTTTACAATAAACTTTCAGTTGATCTACTTGTAGCTTAAAGGAGTTAGCTGCATTTTTTCCAAAAAATTTAAGGTAAATTTCATGATCTTGGTTATAATAATTACTGTCAAGATTAAAAGAATGCTCAGAAAAAGAAGGATAGGATGAAGAATCAATAAGATCCCATTGAGATGTATAATAATTAAAAATCTTAAAATCAATGGATTGTGTTATATTTGTCTTGTAAGAATATAACAATTCGACATCATCAGAATAAATAACATCTGAATCTAAAGGAATTTTAGATTCTACATGTGTTATATTGAACAGTTCACAATAAGTTACTTCCACATATACCTTATCTACATATACTTTTCCAGGTTCGCGGAGATAATCAGGAGCATTCCATGCTCGTAGCTCGACGGTCAAAGATTCTAACTGCGCTTGAGTTAACTCTAAACCTGACCATGTAACGTCTTTCCAACTATAATACGAATCAAAATTAGGATATAAAGAAGACGAAGAAGAACCGTCAACCCTTATTACTATAGCGCAGTGGGCAGTGGTTCCAGAATCTTCCTTTCCGTATACATGAACCTTGAGTTGTGTAACCCAACCGTCTTGTATAGCTATAGATCCGTAATGTTGCCTATCAACAATACCGGGAGAATGTTCAGACCCGGTGTCTGCTATTGCTATTCCAGTCTGCTTTAACTTATCCCAATGAGGTGGGAAAAATCCCTCATTCCATCCAGTTAAGATATCTCCATCTGGAAATACATATCCTGTAGATTGAATGGGATATGGCCCCTGACCTATAAACGTAGTATAATTATTATCGACCAAATACATATCTCCTGACCAGTCTGAGGTCCCGTTTACTAAGGTAAAATTGCTGGGTTGAGCTGGTACAAAAGAGTAAGGACCATCGCTAATAGCAGAAGTATAATTAGAATCAATCCAATTAAAATCTCCTTGGTATTCCACATTTCCTTTTTCAATTGAAAATTGAGAAGGAATATTGAATGTTGGATCAAATTCAAATGCTGTACTTCCTACTTTTCCACTTACGAAATTATTAGAGCCTACTATTGTGCCATGTCTACTTCCAGCAGCATCATATATAGTATAACCCGAACCCTCGTCAAAGGACCACCAAGTATACTCTGACATATCGATATGATAAAAATTCTTCTCTATTTGAAAATCAAACACAATTTACTATCCAAAATAATTATGCGTATTTCACCTTTAATTGGAATACAACTCAGTTAACTGACGATTCAGTGTATAAATTAAGAGTGGTATTCCAAGACACGAAGGGCTTCCAAGGCAATGCATCAATAGCAAATATAACAGTGATTAATTCTCCCCCCAC
>JABUBL010000210.1_pt1 | contig 15475 bp, 12 predicted proteins | sample 7240371 | NCBI WGS metagenome assembly JABUBL01 (sample SAMN07256343, study PRJNA390944) | subsurface metagenome | isolation source: Methane hydrate marine sediment | place: Pacific Ocean: Eastern North Pacific, ODP site 1244 | collected 2002
CCCGGTCGAAGGCCGAGGATGCGATACCATCTTTAAGCAGGCCGTCGTCAAGTATGGTCAGTTTTGTAGAGGCAATCCTTTTGCCTGTCTTGCCTGCAAGTTTGCTCATGCCTTTCTGGACATTGTTGGCGTTGATCGCGAAGGTGACAGGGAAAAGCAGGGTTTCTGCGACCGCATGTGGGGAGAACAGCACGGTTCCCGTAAACGAACGGGCGGGTTTTGCGCCCAGTGAACGGATCACGTTTTGTGCGAACCGCCTTGCCAGGGGTTCAATCTTGATCCCGGCAAGCCTCAGTGCACCGTCAAACTGGAAGTCGAAGGCCGAGACCTCATCGGCTTCCCTGGCCATCCCCATGATCATTGCGGTGATGTCGGTGCCTTTTTCTACCGCCTTGAGTCCGTGGGAGTTGTAAATAGCCTTTTGGCCAACGTTTACGTAGACGCCTCCTGAATCTACCGTTACCCGCTTGTCATAACCGCGGGCGGCAGAAAGAAGAAGCTTGGCCATCGCGATAACATCCTTCAAGGGGAGGTTGGTCAGCTTGGGGTCGTAAAGTCCTTTAAGTGCGTGGAGATCCTGTGGCTCAGGAACAAGCTGGAACTTGTCGGTAAGATTGGCCGAGGCAAGAGCGAGAGCCTTCGTGCATAGTTCCTCAAAGTTTGCCTCATCAAGATTGTTGTCCGAGGCAAAGCCGAGTCTTTTATTCTTGATTACCCGCAGACCGATTCCTTCTCCGGGATGGGATTTGGCGGTTTTGATTCTGTTGTTCTCAAGCCAGACCTCACGGCCTTCAAACCTCTGACCGAATGCCTCGGCCTGGTCTACGCCCTTGGCAAGAGCGCAGCGGACGAGTTCTTCCAGCCTATCAACCAACTCAGCCATGACGACCTCCGATGATAGCCTCGCAGCGAACGTAGGCTCCTCCTGCGTCTACCTTTGCTCTCTGGAACTTGCCGCAGTGGCCAGCACCTAAAGCCCAGCGAAACTCCTTACTGATTGCGTCCACGCTTGCCAGGACATCGAACGCGTTGCCCGAGATGGTTACGCCGCGGAAGGTCTTCTTTCTCTTGCCCTTCTCGATCAGGGTCGCCTCCTGCACGCCGAACATGAACTCGGCGTTGGCGTCGGCCTGACCGCCGCCCGCGCCTTCAAGAAGAAGTGCCCGGTCGGTGGAAGCCAAAAGCTTCTCAAGGCTCATCTCGCCAGGCTCGATGTAGGTGTTGCGCATGCGGATGATGGGCTCGTCTGAGTACTCATATGCCCTGGCGTTGCCCGTGGGAGCGACCCCGAAGGAGGCCGCGCTCTCCCGGTTGTGAAGGTAGGATTTCAGGATGCCATTCTCGATAATCACGGTGCGCTCGGTCATGACCCCTTCGTCATCCACCAGAAGAGTCCCTGAGGCACCCGGTATGTGAACCGACGGACCGGAATCTGCAAGGGTAACAAGCTCGCTTGCCACGCGTTTACCGATCTTGCCCTTTGTTATCGCTCCTGCGAGCACGAAGTCGGCTTCGACGGTGTGACCTATGGCCTCGTGTGAGATCAGCCCGACCATCTCTGGGCTTAGGATGACCTTCATTCGTCCGCCCTTGGGGAACTCTGCTGAAAGAAGCCTCTGGGCGCGCTTGACCGCTTTCTCGACAATCTCTTCCCAGGCTCCGTATCGCCACAGGTCCTTCCAACCTCCGGTGGCTCCTGCGAATTCAGATGCGGTTACCATGTTTGTTCCTTCTGCGGCCACCACGGTTATTCGGAACTCCGGCTTCACGTCGGTTAGGAGTACCTCTGCACCGTCAGAGGTCACGATGGCCTTCTTATCCAGGTACTCGATGTAAGCGGATGATGCTGAGGCCACTTTTTTAGATCGCCGCGCCTTGGCTTCGGCCTTCTTTACCAGCTTCAGCTTCTCCTCCAGTGAGTGATTCTCTACCGGGTCTTCAACAGGCGGATGGAACTCTCCCTTGGCCAGTTTTGCTTTCGCCAGGGTTTTTTTGGTCCTGCTCATGGCCTTGGCTGCGGTTGCAGCGTCACCTATCGCTCGCATGATATCCGCGCGCTTGCTGCCCGGGGTAGAGGAGAATCCCCACCGACCAGAGTCCAGCAGCCGCACACCTACGCCCGCAAGATGATTAGCCTGCGCCGCTTCAGGTTCTCCCTTGCGAACCGAGACCGCGTTCACCCTGCGCTCGTGGTAACGCAGCTCGGCGTAGTCCGCTGGCACATGCGCCAGAATCTCCTTGAGATAACTGATCATTCTACCTCCTGCAAACTCTAAAGAGGTTTACCTTCTTGAAATCCGCGTGGATTTTACTCTATCACGAATGGGCTGTCAAATCCCGTTTGCCTCACACTTCTTCCAACCCCTTAAGGATCTCTTCCAGTTCGGCTTCGTCCCCGATCAGGACCTTCCTTGACTTGCTGCCCTCGTAGGGTCCTACTATCCCTGCCTGCTCAAGCTGATCTATGATTCGTCCTGCCCGCGCCCAGCCCACGTTCAGCCGGCGCTGAAGCATGGAAACCGAGGCCTCCTTGTGGCGCATCACCAGCCTTGCCGCCTCTGCGAAGAACTCGTCTGTTTCCTCCAGACTGCCCTGGCGTTCCATCTGTTCGCGAATCGGGGCGAGTTCCTCCATGGGTGGATAGTAGTGGCCCTCGAGCTCTGCAAGTACCTGGGGGGATATGATCTCTGCCAGGCGCTTGCGTTTGGTTTCGTAGAGTGGCTCTGAGGGATCAAGCAACGGATCAAGGAGATCTGCGGATATGATGGCGTCAGAGAGTTCTGCGGCTTTCTCTTCGTCTACCTGGGTTGAAAGCAACACCCTAAGCCTTGCCCGGGCAAGCTTGTCTACTATCCTCTTGACCTCACCGGTTGAGACGAATGGTCCATGCAGCCTTACGGGCTCGCCTTTACCTGGCGGTAAGAAGAGCATGTCTCCGCGCCCAAGCAACGCCTCGGCACCGTTCATATCAAGGATGGTTCTGGAGTCGGTCTTGGATGCCACCTGGAACGCGATGCGGCCTGGGAAGTTGGCCTTGATAAGCCCGGTGATTACGTCAACCGAGGGTCTCTGGGTGGCGAGCACCAGGTGGATTCCCACCGCTCTGGCCATCTGGGTCAGTCTAATGATGCGCTGCTCGATCTCAGATGGTGCGGTGAACATGAGGTCAGCCAGCTCGTCCACCACCACCACAATGTATGGCTTTTCCTTTTTGCGCTCCCTTTTGGCATAGGTGTTGTAGCCTGAGATGTCGCGCACACCTACGCGGGAGAACTCCTTATAGCGTTCCTCCATTATTCGCACCACGAACTCAAGGCTACGAGTTGCCTTGCGTGGATCAACGATGGTGGGCTGGATCAGATGTGGAATCGGGTTGTATACTGGCAGCTCAAGCCGCTTGGGGTCTATCGCCATGAACCTAACCTGGTGCGGAGCAGACTTGATGAGCATGCTGGTCATGATGCTGTGGATGCAGACCGACTTGCCCGAACCGGTGGTTCCTGCGATCAAAAGATGGGGGATGGATGCCAGGTCGGCCACCTGGGGGGTGCCGGTGATTGTGGTTCCCAGTGCAATGGTCAGTGGGTTGGGCGAGTTCTTGAAATCCTTTGAGCCAACAACCAGCCTGAAGGGGACGGTCTTTCGAGCGCGGTTGGGTATCTCGATGCCTACCGCCGATTTACCCGGGATGGGAAGGATGCGGATGCGCTCGGCCTTAAGTGCCAATGAGAGATCGTCTGCAAGACTCATGATCTTGGAGATCTTTATTCCCGGCGCAGGATGGAACTCATACCGGGTGATGACCGGGCCAGGGATGATGTCGCCTACCTTTCCTGTCACCTCGAACTCCTCAAGGCGTTTAATCAACACCTTCGCGCCTTCGCGTGCCTCGCGGTCAGGCAACGCCTCCCAGCCTTCGGGAACAGGATCAAGAAGCTCTGCAAGCCCAAGCTCTTCAGGGGAGACCTCACTTGCGGGTGTACGAACGATGCGTTCGGTCACCCCCTTAGGTGGTTCAGCTCCCTTTGGACTCTCCTTTTCCTCATACTGTGCCATCTCCGCTTCGAGCCTTTCCTGTTCTCGCCTTGCTTCCTCGGCTTTCTGTTTTTCCGCCATGAATGCTGCATGCCTCTCCCGGCGCTCTTCAGCTGCGGCCTTGGCGCGCTCAAGCGCTTCAACTATCAACTTGTGGAGGTTGATGTCGAAGATGAGAACGATGGATACCAACAGGAGGAAACCAAGGATAAACCCCAGTCCCAGACGCCCCACCAGACCGGTTAGATACTCGAACGCATCCTTCCCTATATTCCCGCCAAGGCTGATTAGATTTCTCGTAGGTCCACGCACGTTATAGAGCGGGAACTGCGCAGAGACCTTGCTTATGGGTATAAAGAAGTAGCCCAGGGTCACCTGGATCAAGAAAGCGAATCCTACGAGGGTCAGACTCGTCAGGATGAGCCGTTTTACCGGCCGGCGCAGCAACCGGTTTATTCCCCACAGCAAGAGAAGCAGAGGCAGAAGATAGGCTATGAAGCCAAGCCACGCGTAGAGTCCGCGTGCCAGAAGGAAACCCAGCATACCGCCCCAGTTTTCAGGTCTTGTGGGTATCGCTTGAGGGTTAAAGCTTGCAAGGCTTATGGTTACAAAACCAGCAAGAAGTAGGAGAAGAAGGCCGATGATGATGTCGGTGTTGTCCCGCTTGCGTGGCTTAGCCTGTAATTTGGGGTTGTTCGACTTGGTTTTTCTTGCAGAAACTTTCTTACCCATTCTCAGTCCTTTAGAGTATTATACCCAAGGCGCTTGGGCCTGCAAGGATTGCGGTAAGATAGAGGCTGGGTACGCCGATTATATACCAGAGAACCCGTGTGAAGATTAAAACGAGAAGTATAATGAAGCCGTAACGCCGCAGCCACAGCAAGGCGTTTGTGTAGCGCAGGGGTAGGAGAGAAAAAAGTATCTGCGAGCCGTCAAGTGGGGGGATAGGGATTATATTAAAAAACGCCAGGATCAGGTTGTAGAAAACGGCTAAACCGAGGATCCCCTGGATATAAGCGATAACCGGCGACGTTTGCAGGGAAATCAATCCAAAGAGTCTGAAGAGTGCGGCGAGGAGCAAGGCCAAAAGCAGATTCGCCCCCGGTCCGGCTATTGATACGAGAAGGGTTCCCTTGCGGCGGTCCCTGAAGTTGTCCGGATTTATGGGGACAGGCTTTGCCCAACCGAACCGGAAAAAGATCAAAGCGAGGGTGCCTATTAGATTCAGATGCTTTAGGGGGTTTAAGGTGAGTCGCCCCATCATCTTAGCTGTAGGATCACCCAACCGATTCGCCATCCATGCGTGAGCAAACTCATGGAACGTTAAACCAATGAGTATCCCTGGCAATGCAAGAAGGATAGTGAGCCAGTAGTTAATATCGGCAAATCGGGAAAAGAAACCAGACATTATTTCTCCCTTAGCCAGTGCCCCAGCAGCGCTTGTTCCTCGCGCTTATTGCGAACCATGCCGTCGAGCTTGGCAGCGAGCAGTTTATTCAAAAGCTCCTTATACCGTGGTCCAGGCTGGATTCCCAACCGTTTGAGGTCATCGCCGGTTGTTGAGATCTTTACATTACTGTAGTCCTCCAGATAGCGGGTGATCTTCTCACAGATTTTGGCTCTTGTGGTTTCTGCGATAATCCCCAGACCCCTTTGATCGTAGTTATTGAGGTAGAAGGTGATCTGGGATGGGGTCCTGAGTCGTGCAAGGGAGGAAAGGATCTTTCTGGCCTCCCGCAGGGTGCTTGTGGTTTCAAGGCATGCCTTCTTTACCGGGAGTTTCTTTACATGGGTCTCGTCAAATAAAGAAAGCAACAGACACAGGAACTCGCAGCTTTCCTTGATGCGTCCCAGCCGCGTAGGGGAGAGGGGAGCAAGGGGTTTTCCAAGGAAGGCAAGCGCACCCAATGACTCCAATCTCTTGATTGTCCTTACCCTCACCTCTTTCGGTTCCTGCGCGATGCATCGTAACTCATAAAGCAGTCTCTCGCCTGATAGGACAGGTGTTCTCTTCACCGCTTTCTTGAGCAACACTAACGTATGCGGCTCAATCCTGAAGCTAAACCTTTCTGCATAGCGCACCGCGCGGAAGATTCGGGTGGGATCGTCGGTAAAACTCTTATCGTGCAGAACACGGATCAACCTTTTCTTAAGGTCTCTTTGGCCCTTAAGAGGATCAAGCAGGTTCCCGAAGTCTGAAGGATGCAGGGATTGGGCCATCGCGTTTATGGTGAAGTCGCGCCTGAGGAGGTCCTCTTCTATGGAGGAGGGTTTGATCTTGGGGAGTTCGCCTGGCTTTGGGTAACTCTCGCGGCGTGTTCTTGCGATATCTATCCTTTCCCCTTTGGGTCCTTGAAGTGTTCCTGTCTTGAACGGCGGGTAGTAGAGAAAGCGAGTCCCTAGTTCTTTTGCTAATCGCTCGCCCAGGCGCTGAACATTGCCTTCGCAGGCCAGATCGATATCCAAGGTCTTCTTGCCCAACAGCCTATCGCGTACCACCCCTCCTACCAGGTAAAGCTTAGCCCCTTCCTGGGCCGCTATCTCGCCCAGCCAGCGCAGGCCGGTGTTAGTGCTGCGGCGGAGTAAAGCCCATCTCTTTTGCGGGGCCGGGCTTTTCTTTGATTTCAATCTTTCCGTAGCGTGCCTCGTATTTCTTGATGTTTTCCTCTAACGTGCGGCGCAGAAGCTCGATATGCTGAGGGGACATGACGATACGCGAAAGCACCCTTGCCTTGGGCAGTCCTGGCAGCATGCGCGCGAAATCCAAAATGAACTCCGATGAAGAGTGGGCAACCAGCACAAGGTTCGAGTAGGTGCCCTCGGCCTGCTCGGGCTTGATCTCAACGTCCAGTCTGCGGACAGGTTTCGGTTGTTCGTTCATCTTTAGCCTCCGATCTAATAACATTCTATTCGCAGACGGCGCGGAGTCAAGTTCTTGCTGACTCCGATTGCGATCTCCATGGCTTAATTCGTCAGGTTTCTATTGCACTCGTCATAATCCAGAGGAGACTTAATAAACAAAGAAGGAGGTTTTATGCCTTACGCAACGATAAGAGAAATTTTGTCCGAGGTGGATGCGAAGAATCCTCCTGCACCCGAGCAATTCCCTGACTTTGATCCGGAAGACCTCAAGGCCTGGGCGTATTTCATATACGTCTATCTTTACCATAGCCCATCCGATAGGTGGGGACCTCCTCAGTTCCTTCCTATCTGCTATACAAAAGAAGAGAACGGCCCGTTAGTGTGGGTTAGACCAGGGGATGCGAACACGTTCAAGGACGGATTATTCGGAGATTATAATCAAATCAAAAGATTAGAAGTCCTACATTCAACGTTGAAGTGCAACACATAGGTTAGCGACTTCGAGGGGTGTTTTGAAACCCAGGCACTTCCTGGGTCTGTTGTTTAACCTTGACTCTATCAACTTGATTTCCTCACTACTGATTATAGCGAAGTCGGTCTTCTTTGGCAAATACTGCCTGACCAATCCGTTGGTGTGCTCATTGGTTCCTCTCTGCCACGAAGAGTAAGGTTCGCAGAAGAAGCAGCTTATGCCTGTGGATTGGGAGACTCCTTCATGCTCGGCATTCTCGGTGCCATTGTCAAGAGTTAGGGTACGGCGAGCGTCTTTTGGGAAGCGGATCAAACAGTTGATCATCGCCTGGGATGTTAAAGAAGCGGTCCTAGCCTCCAGCTTCTCAATCTGAACCAGCCGACTCTTGCGTTCCACCATAGATAACAAGGCGATCTTGCTCTGGCGTGAGGTCAGGGTGTCCGCCTCCCAGTCTCCGAACCTGTCCCTGGTTTCCACTTCAGCTGGCCTGTATTCTATCCCTATCCTGCCTGTTATCTTAAGCTTATGCTTGTCTGGAGCTGACCCCTTGCGCTTACGTCTCTTGTGAAAACGCCTGAGACAGCCTATAAGCTCTTGTCGGTTGGAGGTAGATGGATGGTAGACGTATTGATAAATCGCTTCGTGGCTGATGGATAAACCAGGGTGATCTATTCCTATCCTGCCCGATATCTGCTCCGGCGACCAGTCCTGGGTGAGCTTAGACTCAACGTAATCCCTGATCTTATCGTTCTTTAATCGCATCCTGCGGCTCGCCTTTGACCTGCGCTTATCCGCTCGCACCTGAGCACGGTGGTCTATGTAGGAGTGGTGGACAGGCGATCTGTTGCGCCGCAACTCACGCGAGATGGTAGAGTGACTCCTGCCTAAAACACGGCCCATCTCTCGAATAGATCGCCCGTCTCTACGCATCGTATCTATACCCTATGAGCGCATAAAGCGCTCAAGGGGCACGCTGTCACTTCACGCTCCTCCAGTCCAAGATGTTGGTATCTTGAGTGCATACATCCTCAGAATAACGAAATCCCTCTCGCTTTCCAAGGTGTTGCACTTCATTATTGAACTCACGAGTAATAAACTCGCTCCTCAACTATATCCGAAGACTGGTAGGTGAATGGCATTACGGGTGGGACGGGAAATCGAAGGAGAAGATGGGCTTCACGATGAACAGCCGGGCCACATACGAAGGTTGCTTGGCTCGTGCCGACAAGGCACGTGATGTTGCTTGGAAGAAGATCATGCAGTACTCTGGGGAGATGTTATATACCGTCTCTCAAGCACATGGCGGCAAAACCAGGGAATGGAAGGTTCAGACCGATACCGGCGAGGCGTTCATCCTCCCCCAGCTTGCTATTCTTTTCTACAGGGTCAACGTTGAGTGGCAAAAAGTTTTCAAACACTCACTTGAGGTTTCCGGCGGATATCGCACCAAATCTCACCAATTAAGGGAGTACCGGCAAGCCAGAGCGGAAGGAAGGATGGCCGCAGAACACAGTGCCCATGTCTCAGGGGTAGCGCTTGACGTAGTGCCTGCACGAGAATCATACACAAAATTCAGTTGCGGGAAAGAAGCTGGGCGGAATGTACTACTGGGTTATCTGGCCTGGCTTTTCCGCAGGGTAGCGAGGAGAGGTGTTAACACCTTTGTGCATGTTGAATATGCAGGGAATGTTACAAGACAGCCAGAAGAAGCTGGTACAGCATGGGAATGGGCGGGTATGAAACTGTTGCGTCCCGTACCCTACACTATGGTGGAAAGCGCAAATAAAGCTTTACACGTGAGTTACATCTGGTTGTTGCGTGCTCAGGAAAATCGTAAGGAGGAACTTCCTTCGTTAGTACGTCCCTATTCTGGAGATATAGCCAATCCTGAGGGTACGGAAGCTAAAGGGCCAAGAGCCTTTGACCCTCTTTTAGTTTCCTTTGACGAAAGGACTTACCTAGTTCATGTTGGCTCCGGGGCTAAGACGACGTTGGGGATCACGTCCAGCTGGATGAAGGCATTTATTGAACATGAATACCCAAGCGAAGGAGAGGTCATTCAAGTGCAGGAACAGATCAAATCAATTGAAGACACCATCTTGCAAGAGAAGGATTCTAATAAAAAGAATCAATTGAATAATGAATTGGATAAACTAAAAAAGAGATTAGAGGAACTCTCCCAGAGGAGAAGTGATTTATCTCTGGTAATGGATCGGGATGCTACCCTTAGAGCGCTTGACGAACAATTAGGATGGATGTAGACAGAAGCAACAAAAGTTCACTTTAATCTTGACAAGTTAGGGGAAGGGACTATACTTTACTACCAATCTATGAAAAAAGTTCTTGTTCTGGTCCTTATTATTTTGGGGGTTGTGCTCTCCGACGAGGTCAAGCCTTGGCCTGAGCTTACTTGGATGGGAAGATGGGAGCATCGGGAATGGGAGTTAGGCCAATACCTGGACGTTGAAAAATACATCATAGAGAACACTCCTTTCACTATGCCTGTCTTGAAAAAGTATCCTCGTTCCGTGAAGCAACTTGACGGTATTATCGCAGACTCAATGAAGTGGCAGAAGAGCCTGGAGTGGGCCCTGGATTTCTTGAAACCTACCTCTGGACCCGCGGCTACTCTGCCTGATTCGCTTCGTAGGGAGATAATCTACTATCTTTATAATAATCGCCTTATCCTGCTTAAGAAACCCTGGAAGTTTACTTATGATTCCCCTCTGTTAGATCGTATCCACGGTGGTACCGGAACCCACGAGGTCGGGTGGATAAGGTATGCAGATATATTCGGAGAGGAACCAATTTTACAGAATTTAACGTGTGTTTACTGGACGCCGAGCGACGACAGCGTTATGACTTTACCCCGTGCCCTGACGATGTTCAAAGACGCGAAGGAGGAGGGCGTGTTTGCCAGCCGCTCCATCAATCCCGAGTGGGGTGAACCTTTGACAGTAGCTCCATGCACCCTTTTCAATCGTCCAGCTGTCTTCATAAGGATTCCGCTTGAATTCGACGAGGTTTTTTGGGACATCCGTTACCCCGATACTTTAAACGTTTTTGCCCTGGCAACCCGTTCTTACCAGTATCTAGTAGGATTTACTTCCACCATCTGCTCTGGTCCTGAAGGTCACGGCTTTTCATATTGGCGAAGATATCTTGAATTCCGCTTTGAGTTCGAGCCTTGAAAACCTTGCCGATTTCCTGAGTCTTAGGCCTTGAGTTTGTTAAGCGAAGGTTTGTGAGCGTACCTCAGATCAGCTTCACAAATGTGATCTCAGAGCGTTTTTATGGGATTGACACAATAAACCTTTGTCTTATAATATCTTGATGAAAAGGGCGTGGGTTATTCTTCTTGTGATGTGCGGGACGATGTGGGGGTTCTCGCTCGAGGAGTTTTTGTGGATTTTCTACTGGCACGACTATGATTGCTACTTGTGGGAGGAAAATAGAGAGGCCTATAAGGCTGTCTATGGCCCCAAGGACTGGAGTAACGAGAAGATAATCCCTATGCCCGTGCTTACACAAGAGTATCCTCGTGCCGCGGTCCAGCTTGATAAGCTTGTTGAGGATGCGATGGGAAGACAGAAGAGCCTTGACTGGGTGCTTGATAACTTGAAACCCTTCTCCGGTCCGGCGGCTCCCTTGCCTGATTCCGTTCGCAGGGAGATGCTTTACTATCTTTACCACGATAACTTCTACAAGGTTGAGAAGCCATGGAATTTCGGCAACACGGTATTCGATATTTTACACTTCAGCGGAGGTACAGGTACATCCGAGCAGGGTTGGGTTCGTTATGCGACCATACCTGTTTGGACAATGGAAGAGGGGAAAGCGTATTTTAGCGGTTATACCGGGATCTCGTGGGCTCGAACCAGCAATACAGTGATGGACTCGATACGCGCTATGTGGATGTTCAATAACGCGGTGCAGAAAAACGTATTGATAAGTAGATTGTCTGATCCTGCCTGGTTTCCGATTTTGAGCATGGAAGCCTGTGCCTTCCATGAGCGTTACGAACTTCCAGCATTTTGTATGAAGGTTCCTCTTGAATACGATTGTTGCGAGGCATATCCTGATGTTTATAGAAAAAACGACACCCTCTTCCTGGCGACTTTTATTACAGACGGCTATGAGTATCTTATCTTTTCTTCCGTTGGATTTTGGGGAAAGGGATATCCCTGGAATTTCTATTTAAGATTTCGACCTTAGCTATTCCTCAATCTTCAACGCGAGCAGCATATCCTCAACCGAGACGCCGGGAAGCTCGAATCGGTCATCCTGGCGATGGTCTCGGCATTCTTCCTTAGATTAAGTGAGTGGTGACTTGACAATACACCAATGAAGGCTTATAGTTCAGGTATGAGGACGACACGAAAGGCTCGTGATGGCAAATAAGTACGATCCCGATAAGGGCTACACCGAGTATCTGGAGCTGGCCAAAAACCAGGAAGAACTCGAAGGCCGCGTAGCTAAACTACTGGAAGAGCGCCGAAAGCTCAAGGAGAAGGCAGACAAGCATCTTGAGATGGCGAGACAGGCGGTGAATTTCGATCTCATCAAGACCGCCGCCCACGAGTTCCAGGTGGAGATTCTCAACGAGATAACCAAGGCCGTGATTGAGTCAAACAACCTGGAGAAAGCGGTAAAGCTCATAGATCATCTCGAGACCCACCTTGAGGCGCGCCTTCGGCTTACCCCCAGACGAGAAGACGAGGCGACTAAAAAGAAAGCTCCACCTACCGTATCCCCGGCCATCGCGGCAAGGAAAAAACCCCAGCCCACAGGGAAGCCCGCTCGCCCAGAACCAACCAGACCAAGAGAACAGGCACCATATCCACCACCTCCTCCATCAGAGGGGGCAGGGGGGAAGATGATAGAGCGCAGGACTATCCTTAACGATCGTCTCCACGAGATATGCCGCTACGAGTACGACAACGATCGGCTTACCCGTATGATCTTTCTTGACCCCAACGGCAATCCCCTCAGAACCCACCAGTTGATCTACAATAAGGACGGCACACTTGTTCAGGAAATCCACATCGACCGGGCAGGCATCACCCTGCAGGTTTGCGATCGCGAGTTCAACAAGCAGGGCAAGATCGCAAAAGAGATCGTACGCAACCCCCATAACGAGGTGCTCCATACCGTGAACTTTAAATACGACAGACATGCACGCCTTACAAAGAAAGAGTGGCGTGACTCGCGTCACAAAAGAACCAAGTCCTGGGAGTATCGCTACGAGAAGGACGCCGCAGACCCTGCAAAGATAATCTGGCGCGATGAACGCAACAAACCTTATGGATTCGTAGAGTTGCGCTACGACGACAAGGAGCACATCATCGAGGAGACAAGCAAGGACCGCACAGGCGATCTTATTAGATCGATCACCTACCAGTACTTCTACGGTTAACATCAAGAGGGCAGCGGTGGTGGGCCTCCAAGCATCGGTTTCAGAAACACTTGGATAAATCATAAGGAGATTCTATGCGTGTAGTGCGGCGTGAGGAGATGCGTGCGATTGATAAGCGGGCAACCGAAGAGTTCAAGATCCCCTCGATGATTCTTATGGAAAACGCAGGGCGTGGGGTTGCCGAAACGATCGAGGAGTACTTTGAGCCGGAAGGCCTTTCTGTGCTGTGCGTCTGCGGCAAGGGTAATAACGGCGGGGACGGATTCGTGGTCGCGCGGGATCTGGCCAACTCGGGTGCCGAGGTTGAAATCCTTCTACTCGGAAAGATTGATGAGCTGAAGGGCGACGCATTGATCAACGCTCAAATAGCAAAGAGCATGGGACTCGCGATCGAGGAGGTGACCAACGAGGAGGCGTTTGAAGGAATGCAGGGGTTCGATGTGATGGTTGACGCCATCCTCGGAACAGGGTTCAAAGGCAAGCCTTTAGGCCTTGCGGCGCGTGCAATACAGCTAATCAATGGATCGAAAGCCTTCGTGGTGAGCGTTGACCTGCCCTCAGGGATTGAGGCCGACGGGATGATGAAAGAGCCTGAGGTGGCGGTTCAGGCCGATCTTACCGTTACCATGGCCTATCTCAAACCCTGCCACCTCCTATACCCAACCCGTCTATACTGCGGTGATGTCTGGGTGGCGGATATCGGAATCCCCAACACTATAATCGACAGCGAGGGAGAGCTGAGATTGATGACCTCAGAGGATGCAGCAGTGCTTTTGCCCCAGCGCTCCCCTTCGGGGAACAAGGCGACCTTTGGCAAGGTATTGATAGTTGCCGGTTCCCGTGGCATGAGCGGTGCGGCGAGGCTTGCCGCAATGGCTGCCGCAAGGACAGGTGCAGGACTCGTCTACCTGGGATTTCCGGAAACAATGGCTGACGTGTTTGATTCAAGCCTTTTGGAGACGGTCAAGCGGCCTCTTGCGGATACCGGAGACGGACATCTGGCAGAGGGTGCGGCAGATGAGATATTAAAGATGGCCGATGACGTAAAGCTCCTGGCAATCGGCCCGGGGTTGGGAACGCATCCGGAAACGGTAGAGCTTATGAAAAACCTTCTGAGGAAGTGGAAGAAACCGATGATTATTGACGCGGACGCAATCAACGCCATCGCTACAGAACCTGAGCTGCTTGAGGGCAAGAAGCCGCCCCTGATCCTTACCCCTCATCCGGGTGAGCTGGCAAGATTGATCGGACGCGAAGCCAAAAAGATCGACCGCAAGAGACTTGATGTTGCTGAAGAGTATGCAAAGAAGTGGAGTGCGGTGCTTGTCCTCAAAGGCGCACCCACGATTATAGGTTGTCCGGCAGAGACATGGATCAACCCCACAGGCAACTCAGGCCTTGCCTCAGGCGGAACGGGGGATGTATTGACAGGCATCATCGCAGGATTGGTAGCCCATGGCCTGACCCTGGCCCCTGCCGCACGCCTGGGGGTATGGCTTCACGGGGCGGCAGCAGATGAGGCAGTCCAGGACATCGGCGAATACTCGCTTGTTGCAGGAGACCTCTTGGATTATCTACCCGATGCTATAGGCTCCTTGTTTGCCGACGAAGACGAAGAGATCTACGAGTCGGATTAGAGAAATGAGCATCCTGCTTGCACTTCTGGCATACATCTACAACCCATCCGACTGGCAGCACTACCCGCGTCTGGATGAGATCTGCAACTTCACAGCCGATGCCTTCAACGCGGTCTATGTTGTGACCCCTGACGCAATCATCGAACTTGAGAGCGAATCCAATCTGCCTGAGAGGATCTTCAGCTCAGCCCAGGGTTTACCATCCGATATCTCCCTGGCAGCCTATGACCGCGACCTCGCGCGTCTCTGGGTGGTCTCAACAAGGGGTGAACTGTACACGTTCAACACCACAGGCGGGCTTGCAAGGAAGATATTCCTCACCACCACATCCTCGATCAGACGTCTGGGCATCGACCATGAGTATGTTTTCCTCGATCACGGCTCGTCCGTGCAGGCGGTGCATAAACGATCAGAACGGCAGGTAGATAAACCCCCTGACTCGACTACCATCTGGGTCGGCTCATATAACCCGCAAAACATTCGCAAGGACTACCCGTTACTTGCCCCCTGGGTGTTCCTTGACGAACGGATGCACCAGATACCCTACTCGATGGTTTTTCAGCACCGCAACAAGGCTTACGTGTCGGTGCGAGGCTACGGCTATCTTGTCTTTGACGGCCTTGCGTGGCGCGAGACCCTGCGATACCAGAGCCCACGTGCAAGCGAAGTCCACTCCATCTTCGCCGCAGACAGCTCGCTTTACGCGTTCGGCAAAAACGGGGTGGACCAGCTTGTTCTGAAGCAGAAAAAGATGCTCTACCACCCCTTTGAGTGGTGGGGAACAACACGAAATGAGACGCCGTCATGGGGCGTGGGAATCATGGACAAACTGCGCCGCACCAGCTATGAGAAGGTGAGGCTGATCGAAGGCAATCTATTCCTGCTTGAGCGACGCGAGGCGGATGTCTTTAACGTTGATAAAAAAGTTCTATCAGAGATCAGAACCCAATCCTGGATATACGACGTGGACTTTAACAAGGATTCTTTGTTTGTCGCAACGGATGATGGGGTCTTTCTTACCGTTATCCCAACGGGCGAACCGAAGCCTTTGCA
>JABUBL010000211.1_pt1 | contig 15462 bp, 13 predicted proteins | sample 7240371 | NCBI WGS metagenome assembly JABUBL01 (sample SAMN07256343, study PRJNA390944) | subsurface metagenome | isolation source: Methane hydrate marine sediment | place: Pacific Ocean: Eastern North Pacific, ODP site 1244 | collected 2002
AACTACATCGTCACCAACCACCACGTCGTGGACGGGGCGGAGGAGGCGAACATCGGCTTCTACGACGGCTCCTGGACCGTGGCCACCGTCGTCGGCTCAGATCCCTACTCGGACGTGGCAGTCCTGAGGGTCGAGGAAGCACCCGTCGACTCGGTACCACTGACATTGGCGGACTCGTCGCTGATCTGGATCGGGCAGGAGGCGGTGGCGATAGGCAACCCACTGGGGAGCTACGGAGCCCTCTCCTCGGGGATCATCAGCCAGGTCAACGAGAAACTGGACATCCCCCCCATCATCGTGCCAGTCCTACAGCTGGACGTCACCATCGCCCCAGGGAGCTCAGGGGGACCCCTCTTCGACCTCGACGGGAACGTCCTGGGCATCACCAACGCCGGCACCATCTACGGTATCAACTTCGCCGTCTCATCCAACATCGTGGATCGGGTCGCGAACTTGATAGTAGAAGAGGGCACCTATACGCACCCCCTCGTGGGATTCTTCGGGTACGTCCTCAACCCCGACATAGTAACATCGCTGAACCTGCAGAACGTGGACACGAATCAGCAGGGCATCATAGTCATGGAGATCATGGAAGGCTATCCAGCCGAAGAGGCGGGCCTCGAGGCCGCCCTTGAGACGACGGATAGCCTGGGAGATCCAGCATACACAGTTAGGGACATAATCATCGCCATCGATGGGATAGAGATCAGGACGTGGGGGGACTGGGACGCCTACATCGCGGAGCATGTCTCCCCAGATCAGGGGATCATACTGACGGTCTGGAGATCGGGCGCTATCGAACAGGTGACGCTGGTGACCGCCGCTCGACGCGAGTACACCGGGTAGTTCTACTCCTCTTCCCCGGGCTCCTTGAACGCCTCATCCTCTAGGATGAAGGCCAACCGGTCCTGCCGGTTGACGCTGAAGTCGACCTTTGGGTTGAGGGTCTTGGCTATCTGATACTCCTCAACGGCCTTCGACTTAGCCCCGCTCAGGTAGAAGGCCCTGCAGAGGGCCAGGTGGGCTACGTCGCTCTCAGGGCTCAGGATCGCGGACTTGAGGGCGATCTCGAGGGCCTCCTCGTTCTTCTCGTCGTCCATGAGGCTCTGACTCCGGCTGACCAGGCTGTTGGAGTATTGTAGGTTGAGGAGCCTCCTCAGCTCGGTTATAGGCGCAGCGTGGTCGTCGACCCTGAGGTCAACGTAGCGGTCGCCGTATCCAGCCCTGCCCGCCCCATACCTCACCACGAGGAGCGCGGCGGACTGGCTGCCCCGAGCGTCACCGCCGGCTTCCTCGCCCGCCTCCAGGGCCGCCACGAGGCGCTCGGCCAGCCCTCCGGGGGCTGCCTCATAGGCCTCCGACATGGCGTCGATCACGGCCTCCCCCGTGAGTATGTTCCCTTGGATGGCGTAGTGCTCTCCCGTCTTGCTCCCCGCATATGGGGTGCAGTCCTTGCCCGTGTAGGAGTAGGCGTTTCCCAGGGCGTCCACGACTCCTAGCTGCCTCCTGTCCCGCCCCTCGTCCTCCTCCATGAGACTGTTGACGATGTTCTCAACGGCCACCCCCTCCTTGAGGAGGGCAAGGCTCCTCGGCCCAAGGGAGACGTTAACAAATGCCTGAGTGGCGACGGCTCCGACCCCCGTCTCAGCCCATGGGACCACGGGGCCCACGATGAAGTACTTGGACTGCACGGCTACGCCCAGGTCCCCGTTCTCAGGATCGTATGCGACGATGGAGAAGGTCGACGTCTGCCTGTCATCGGGCATCTTGAGGTCTCTGAGAGCTGGTTTAGACATGAATTTTCCCGGATAACAATCAACGATCTAGTATTAATGTACCCCTATTGAGGGATGAAAGCCTTTTTTAAGAGGGATTCGGGGTGCTACCGTTTTAAAACACCCGTCCTAGATCTCATACTACATTGGTTGACCTTCTGATTACCGGTGGGGCTATCGTGACCATGGACCCTAGGAGGCGTGTCCTGGAGGACGGGGCCATCACCGTGGATAAGGGGCACATACTGGACGTGGGCCCATCGGGGGAGATGGTGGCGAAGTACTCGGCCGACAGGGTGATAGACGCCTCACGCATGATTGCGATGCCGGGGCTCTTCGACGGGCACAGCCACGCCGGCCACGGCCTCCTGAAGAGCCTTGGGATGCACAACGAACTCTGGTACAAGGCCTGCGAGGACGTCTACTCACGGGGTTCCACGGAGGAGTTCTGGGAGGCCGAGGCCCTCCTGACGGCCACGGAGCGCCTCAGGTTCGGAGTGACCTGCAGCCTGACATTCTTCGGAGGCGGAGACAGCGTCATGAGAACCGACGACCCCGCCTATGGTGACAGGCACTGCGAGGCGGTACGCAGAGTTGGGATCCGCGAGTACCTCGCCGTGGCATATTGGGTGCAAGAGGCGGGAGTACGAGGTCTCTTTCGAGGAGCAGCTGCGCGTCAGCGAGGCCCTCGTGGAGAGGTGGAGCAAGGAGGAGGGCCGCGTCAGGGTCTGCATGATGCTCCCGACGTCCCACCCGGAGCACAGGCCCATCGAAGGGAAGGAGCTCGAGGAGGAGAAGAACCGAGCCCAGGCGACGAGGGAGATCTCAAGGAGGCATGGTGTCCTCTTCACCCAGGACGGCCACACGAAGGGGACGGTCAAGTTCGCCCATGAGGAGCTGGACATACTGGGCCCCGATGCCCTCCTCTCGCATTCGACGGATCTCACCGACGAGGAGATAGAGATCTGCAAGAGGACGGGGACGAGGATTGTGCACAACCCCAGCGCGGTGGCCTCCATGACTGCCAGGTGCCCTGTCCCCGAGCTCCTGAACTCAGGGGTCACTGTGATGCTGGGCTCCGACGCCTCTGCCCCGGACAGGAGCTTCGACATGTTCAGGCACATGTTCCAGTGCATGCGCTACCACAGGCGCCACTATAGGGACTCTAGGGTGCTCCCCGCCGGGAAGGTCTTGGAGATGGTGACGATAGACGCGGCGAGGGCGATGGGGCTCGACAAGGAGCTGGGTTCCATCGAGGCTGGGAAGAGGGCTGACATAATCCTCATCGACGCCTACAGGCCCCACCTCTACCCCCTCAACATGGCGGCCGACAGGGTCGCCTACTACGCCAACGGGAACGACGTGGACACCGTCCTCGTCGACGGGGAGGTCCTCATGGAGGGCCGCGTGGTGAAGACCGTGGATGAGGCCGAGGTCCTGGAGATGGCTCAGAGGGAGGCAGAGGCGGCCATCGACCGTAACGACCTCAGGCACCTACTGGACTACACGGCGGGCTACTGGGGGCGCAGCAGGTACTGAGGCGCGGGCCATGGAGAAGTTACTCGACGTAGCTGACGAGGACGCCCCAGACTTCATCAGGGACCACTTCCAGACCTGGTACCGCAGCCTCTACCCGGGCCGTCAGGGGCTAGCCGTCTCCGACGTGAAGGAGATCACGAGCGGTTGGGAGACCCGGCTCTTCTACTTCGTGCTGAGCTACTCCTACGGCGGTTCCTCCCATGAGGATAGACTCGTCGCCAGGATATTCTCGGGGAAGGGCGCCGGGCATGAGTACGACATCATGAGTCGCCTCCTGAGGGTGGGCTACCCCGTTCCTAAGGTATACGAGTTCAATGAGGGAGGTGTCCTGGGGCAGCCCTTCCTGACCATGGAGTTCATAGAGGGCCGCGGGATGGAGAGGGAGTTCCTCAGCGGCTCCCAGGAGGACCTGAAAGGGGTATTGGACATCATGATGGGGCTATTTGTCAGGCTCCACGACATCGATATCTCAGAAATATACCCCGATAGGTTTGGAGTATCGACCCGTGAATACATAGAAGAGGTGATCCGTAAGTACAGGAAGGCAGCAACGGGGTGCGGCATCGAGTGGATGGAGCCCCTCATCGAGTGGCTCGAGGAGAGGAAGAGCTCAGTGACCCCAATGCCCCCCGCCATTCTCCACGGGGACTTCCACCCCATGAACATAATGCTTAAGGTGGATGGCTCGCCGGTGGTGCTCGACTGGGGGGCATTCCACGTTGGGGACAGGAGGAGCGACCTCTCCTGGCTCATGCTCCTCGCCGGGACGTTCCTCGAGCCCAGCGTCAGGGACGCCATCCTCACGGCCTATGAGGCTACCTCGGGGACGGAGATGGAGGACATCCAGTTCTTCGAGGCCTTGTCCATCCTGAGGAGGCTCACCGATGTCGCGGTCTCCGTGGAGGCGGGGGCGGAGAACCAGGGCATGAGGCCCGGGGCCGTGGAGATGATGAGGGAGGCTGCGGGTCACATCAGGAACGTCTACGGCCTCCTCGTCGAGCTCACGGGGCTGAGGCTACCGGAGTACGAGGAATTCCTTAATTCACTGTAGCTCATGTATGTTGGGTGAACTCAGGTTGACCGAGGATATTGAGGCGAAGATATCGGAGTACTACGACAGGCTGTACCCGGACAGAGGAGAGCTGAGGATCTCCCATGTGGAGGACATCACCAGCGGGTGGGAGGCGCGGCTCCTCACGTATGTCGTGGAGTATCTGGAGGCGGGAAGGACCGTTCGAGAGGAGAGGGTCATCCGACTCTTCCAGGGGCACGAGGCCCCCCAGAAGGCGGACGGGGAGTACGGCCTCCTGAGCAGGCTCCATGGGATGGGATTCCCCGTGCCAGAGGTCTTCCACGTGGAAACCGACGCCTCGGCCCTCGGCGGCTCCTTCATCGTCATGGAGTATGTCAGGGGGCGTAACCTGTCTGAAGTGCTCATCGAGGCCTCAGAGGAGGAGGCGGAGCGGCTCATGACCGAGTTCACGAGGATCTGGGTCGACCTCCACCGGCTGGAAGGCCCCGCCATCATTCCAGGGTTCCCCGAGGGGGATACGGGACGATACCTCGACGACACTCTAGTGACGGCGGACAGATTCATTCGCGATCTCGGCGTCAGCTGGCTCCAGCCCGTGGTAGACTGGATCGAGGCCCACAGGGGCGAGGTCACCCCGGAGGGGCTCTCGGTGATCCACATGGACTATCACACCCAGAACGTCATGGTGCGGGACGACGGGAGGCTGGTGGTCCTCGACTGGACTCAGACTGCGCCGGGGGACTACAGGGCGGACCTCGCCTGGACGCTTCTGCTTATGAGCACCTACGGCCCCCAGGAGGTCAGGGACGAAATCCTCGAGAGGTACGAGAGGGTCTCGGGGAAGGAGACGAGGGACATCGAGTTCTTCGACGTCATCGCCAGCGCGAGGAGGCTCCTCTCCGTCGCCGCCTCGATGAGCATGGGGGCTGAGCAGTTGGGGATGCGCTCCGGGGCCGAGGAGATGATGAGGGAGAGTGCGGGACACTTCCGCAAGGTCTACGGTCTGTTCAGGGAGCGGACGGGCATCGAGCTCCCCGAGATCGAGGAGTTCCTCAACTCCCTCTAGAACCCGCTGCGACAGACATGGAGTGCCCGGGTTCCATTAGTGTTTTCTTCTCAAAATCAGGGTCAGCCCGATTGACACACCGATGATCGTAGCAGCTTGCGGGAAACCAGGGATCCCTCTGGGGGATGAGTCTCCTCCGTCGTCTGAAGGCGGTGGGGCCTCCTCCGTCACTGCCTCAAGCACGTAGTCGGTCATGAGGCGGTGTTCAAGGCCGTGCTGGCTCGGTGAGATCCCCGCGGTCAACACGAAGACGATGTCCTCGTCCGGGGAGACGAATATACCCTGACCGTAGAGCCCGCTCGCATGGAAGACGCCGACCTCGGGCATGGTCCACCACTGGTAGCCGTATCCCTGGTCGTCGTTCAGACGGGTGAGGGTGCTGGTGGAGGTCTCGACCCAGCTTGAAGAGACGATCTGGCGGCCATCCCAGAGGCCCCCGTTGAGGTAGAGGAGGCCGAACTTCGCCATGTCCCTGGGGGTGAGCTGGAGGTCGAAGCCCCCCTTGTACGTTGTGCCCATGTCACGGGCCCAGATGACGTCAGTTACACCCAGAGGGCCGAATAGGTTCTCCTTCGCGAAGTCGAAGGTGCTGATGCCCGTCGCTGAGGTAATGACACCGGACAGGATATGGGATGAGCCCGTATTATAGTGCCAGAGCCCGTCGGGCTCGGCGACCATGGGGAGATTAAGGCACCACTGGAGCCCGTCCTCCCTGTTGATGTGGTAGATACCGTTCTCAGGTGAGTCATAGGGGGCGGACGACTCGTCCCAGAACATACCGGACCTCATCATGAGGAGGTTCTCCAGGGTTATCCGCTCCTTGCCCCCTTCAAGGTTCTCGACTGTCCTGTTGGGGAAGAAGGAGAGCATCGTCTCAGAGACACCTCCGATGTATCCCTGGTCGATGGCGATGCCTGTGAGGCAGGAGGTGAAGCTCTTCGTCACCGAGAAGAGGAGGTGGAGAGTGTCGGCGTCGTATCCCGTAGTCGGGTACTCCTCCCAGACGATGTAGCCGTTCCTGACGACCACGATGCTGTGGATTACGTAGTAATCTGACTGGATGTAGTCCATCATCTCCTGGAGCTTGGCCGAGGACATCCCCTGCTCCTCGGGGGTCGATGTCAGCCAGCCGTCGGTGGGCCAGTAATCAGGGTCCCCTGAGCCAGGGATGGTTGGGATCAGTGAACAGATGAGGATAGAGGACAGGATGACGCACGAGAGCAACGAATGATTGGAAACTTTCAGATTCAAGGGTCACTACTCCACTCTATCTATATCGGAACGGAAAAATAGGGATTGGGGTGGCCCCAGATCCTTGCGCCACCCGTGCTCCAGAGGTCACCAGCCCGTGGGCTCGTCGATCTTTAACAGCGTGAAGAGCCTGTCGCCCGGGTAGACGACCCTCCTGACGTACATGGTGTGTACGATGCCGTCCACGGGAGAATGGACCTCGGCGAGGGTAGAGCCATCCAAGTCGGTGATCCTCCCGATGAGCTGTCCCTCCTCCAGGATGTCGTTGTGGTCAGCAAGCGCAGTGAATACCCCCGCCACGGGGGCGGAGACCCCCTGCCACTCCATGTCCAGGAACCTCTGCTCCTTGGGCCTACTCACCTCTCCCTCCATCATCCCGAAGTGCCTCATGCAGTTCAGGGTGCCCTCGACGTGGGCCATGACGTACTCCTCGAGGGGCTGGGTCCTGTAGCCGAGCCCCGCCTCGCTGATGATGGAGGCGACCCCAGCGCTCACCGCCTCGTTGATGAGGGTGCCGGGGCTCACGTGGCCTATGTCCGGCGTCCCCGGGAGGACGTACTCAAGGCCGAAGACCTTCGCGAGAGTCTCACATGTCTCGTCGATAGGCTCCTCCAGCCTGAGATAGATTGTGTGGTCGAGGTGGGACTCGGGGAGGTCGCCGCCCCTGAAGTCGATGTGGTACTTGGACTCCTTTATGATCTCGAAGAGGGTGTAGGCGATCCTGCTGGTGAGCCTGCCCCCTGGGTCCCCCGGGAACCTGCTGTTGATGTTTCCCCCGTCCATGGGGGTGATCGACGACCTGAGGTTGAGCCAGGGGGTCCTGAACTGGAAGACGGGCATGTTCACCACGGGGACCGAGATGAACCGCCCCTTCAGTTTGTGGGGCTCCACCATCCTGTAGAGCCTGGAGGCCGCCTCGACGCCGCAGTACTCCGTGGGGTAGAGGCCGCCCGTGACCGTGAACGTGGGCCCCTCCTCGATTCCGTTGATGACCCCCACGGGAATCTCAGCCCTTACGGCGAGGTTGTCGATGACGTCCACGTATCCGAAGGCCTTCTCCCCGGGCTCCACGTCGAAAGGCCTGAATCCGCCCATCTCAGTCGATCTCCCGGATGTCCTTCCCTATCTCGTAAACCACGTCCCCCTCCCAGATGGCCGGGGAGGTGACCATGTGGATCACCCCGTCGGTGGGGACCATGATCTCCTCGAGAGTGCTCCCCCAGAGGTCCTTGATGATCCCCAGGACGTCCCCCTCATGCACCATGTCCCCCGACCTCACGTTTGAGATGAAGAAGCCTCCATGCTCGGCGTAGAGATGGTACGGGTGGTAGACCTTCGCCTTGGCCGGGATATCCGGCTCCCCCTCCAGCATACCCACGTGCTTCAGGACGTTGAAGATCCCCTTCACCACGCCTTCCACGATGTCGCTCTGGCAGCGGCCCATCCCCCCTGCCTCGGTGCCCACGGTCATGGGGAACTCGAGGCGCCTCCGCGCGGGTGTCCCGAATCTGGGCAGGCTCTCCCTTATCCACTCGTAACCGAAGGCCCGGCAGAGGGCGAGATTCTCGTCAGACTTTACCTTGTCCTGAGTCCTCCTGTACATGGTGCCAGTGAGGAGATCCTCCTCGAGGTCACCGCCGTGGAGGTTGAGGCGATAGTCGCCCTGTGCGAGGACCTCCCTGTAGAACGTGGTGGCGACCTGGTAGCTGATCTTGGGAACGCCGCTCCCACCCCTCGGGACCTCCTCGACGTATGTGCCCGTCATGTCCCTGTAGTCGATGGGGTTGCCATGCATCCACCGGGCCTCGAAGGCAAGGGTGTTCACGACGGGGACGATGATCACCTTCCCGTTCAGCTCCTTGGGGTCGAGCTCCTTCATCACGGTGAGGGCTGCGGCGGGGCCGTTGTACTCGGAGCCGTGCTCCCCCCCGTTGATCACCACCGTGGGGCCGTCCCCAGCCCCGTTGACGAGGGTCATCGGGATCCTGTGGGGGCCGGCGGGCTTCTCAGAGATGTTGAGGTACCCCTGTTCCTTTTTGCCCTTGGGGACCTCAAGAGTCTGAACCTTCAGAGTCTCTGACATGATTAATCCGGAGACAATTACTCCCACGAGGTTAAGATATTTTCCAGATAGAGGTAAGGGTTATAGCCTTAAGGGGAGTTGTTGCCTTCGGGTTCTGAATTGAGGAGGCTTGAGGGCAAGGTCGCATTGGTCACGGGTTCTGGGCGGGGATTCGGTCGCCCCGTGGCCGTCGCATACGCGCTGGAGGGGGCGAGGGTCGTCTCGGTCGCCCGCACAAGCTCCGAGCTATCGATCACTGAGGAGATGATACGCTCGAAGGGAGGAGAGGTAATGACGATCCAGACGGACCTAGCGGACCCCGATGAGATACTCAAGCTGAAGAGCCGCGTCCTCGACGCATACGGCAGGATGGACGTCATCTTCAACAACGCGGCGACGAGCCCATGGAAGACCATCGACGAGACGACGGTGGATGACTGGGACAGGACATTAGCGGTGAACCTCAGGGCCCCCTTCCTCCTGACCAAGGCCTTCCTCGAGGCCATGAGGGGCCAGGGCGGCGGGAGCGTCATCAACGTGACCTCGGGAGCGGCCGTGAAGGGCTTCGTGGCCGAGGTGGCCTACTGCCCCTCGAAGTACGGCCTTGAGGGTCTCACCCAGTGCCTCGCTCTGGAGCTGAAACCACACAACATCGCCGTGAACACCTTGGGCGTAGCCGCCCCGCCGGGGAAGGGCCTGAAGCCAACTGAGCTCACTCAGCAGGAGGCGGACTGCTTGCCGGCCGAGGTCCGCGCGAGGTACGCGGACGACAAGTCAATGGTTGAGGCCTTCAGGGACGCCTGGACGTTCATGGCCCTCCAGGACGGGGGTGGGGTGACGGGTCAGAGGGTGAGCACCAGTCGGCTGGCCGAGGAGCTGGAGAGGGATGGCTGGGACACCGTGCGCGAGAGGATGAGGGGGAGGCTGACGAGGGCCGTCTACGAGCCCTACGATTTCCCGAGGAGCGTCCGCTACCAGACCAGGGAAGGCGGATGGAGAGAGCTCAGCTTTGAGTAGGGCCTACCCCTGACTCTGGCCGAGCTCCTCGCGGATGCCGTTCACGACGTCCTGGAACCCGCTGTCCTCAGTCATGTTCGACACACGGAGGTCGATGTCCTCGATCTTGGGGGAGCCCAGGCCCAGCCTCACGGCTACCTTGAACTGCTCGTGCTCCAAGACCTTGACCTCCGAGACCCTTTTCGCCCAGTTCATCTTCATCAGGGCCACGCAGACCGCGTCCGTCGCCACCCGGTTGCTCCCGGCGACGATGATCCCCGGTTCGACGACGTTCTTCAGCGCGGGTCCCCTGCCGGTGATCATCTTGGTGGCGTCCGCGACTATCAGGTCGGCGGAGTAGACGGTGTTGAGCTCCGCTACCTTGGCGTCGTGGGCCTCCTCGTTGTGGAGCCACTCCCTCCCGACGGCGTCGAGCATGCCGACGGCCAGCTTCATGGAGATTGTGAACGTGGCGGTGCTGTGGGGCCTCATGATGGGGGTGAGGATCACCCTCTCGGCCTCGTAGACCCTCCGGGGGATCTTGATCCCGTCAGGCCAGGCCTTCCTGTTCGGGGCCTTCACGGTCACCCACTCCTCCTCATCGAAGTAGCTGAGACCGATGCCGAGATCCTCCGCCACCGCCTTGATGCCCAGGTTCTCCACGGTGTGACGGGTAGGCAGGCCCCTGGCGCGCCCCGAAATCTCCCCCACCACGATCCTATCCTTGGAAACCCCAGCGGAGAGGAGCCCCTCGGCTATGGTCCTGATGGTCTCGGGGTGGGTGTCCGTAGGGTAGGGGTCGTCCGTGTTGCAGTTGGGCTTGATGAGGATCTCGCCCTCCGTGTCCCGGACGATGGGTCTGAAGCCTCCCGCGAGCCAGACGGCCTCGTTTATCCCCTCGACCCTGCTGTTGGAGCGCACGACGGCGACCACACTCCGCCCGTCCAGGCTGACGAGATCGGGGCGAGGGGGCTTGTAGGGTACCTCCGGTCCGGGTGGCGGATTCTTCAGGAGCTCGTTGTAGATTGCCATGGAGCCCTCGCGCGTGACCTCGACCATGTTATCTCTCGTATTAGTCTAGCTTCCCGGATGTAAGTATGTAGCCTATGAGGAAGTTGAGCTTGTACCCCGGCGTCCGGGATTCGATACAAGTATTTTTCGGAGGGAGGCCTGATTCCACCGCTCCCATCACGCCTATCTAGTACAAAGCCAATAGAGAAACGACGATGAAGATCCCCGTCAGGATCAGGTCCATCCACCAGGAGACGCCCACCGTGAAGTCCTACATCCTCGACCTGGGGGGTCAGGAGTTCTCGTTCCGCCCCGGCCAGTGGGTGGACTGCTACGTCGACACCGATGGGGAGCGAGGGGTGGCCGGGTACACCCTCACGTCATCGCCCACCACCGAGGGGACGATAGAGCTCACCGTCAAGCGGAGCGAGGAGAGGGAGGTCACCCGCTTCATGCACGAGGAGGCTGAGACGGGGGACGTGATCTACATCGACGGGGGGCAGGGGGACTTCTACTACCTCAGGGAGATGGGGGACTCGCTGACGCTCATAGCAGGGGGGATAGGGATAACGCCTCTGATGAGCATGCTGAGGTACGTCGACGAGGGAACGTCCAACGTCAGGTCCAAGCTCTTCTACAGCGTCAAGGCCCCATCCGAGATAATCTTCCGTAAGCAGTTGGAGGAGATCTCCGGGAGGAATCCGAGTATTGACTGCGTCTTCACCGTGACCCAAGCCGGGGAGGAGCCTTGGGAGGGCAAAACAGGTCGGATTGACGGTGGGCTCCTGATGGATGAGGGGGTGGACCTAGGGGGCATCTTCTTCATCTGCGGGCCGAAGCCCATGGCGCAGGACATGAAGGAGATGTTGAAAGATCTCGGGGTGGCCGAAGAACGCATCAGATACGAGCAGTGGTGGTAACCAGGTTACTCTGAGAAGCCCTCTTGGAACCTGGCGCGCTCCCAGTAGAGCTGGAAGACCTCAGCGCACCATCCGTGGACCCTTCTATCTCTGGACGTGAAACCGAGGTAGTCGAACCTGCCGTTGGCGGAGGGGAAAGCAACGACGGCCACCTCCTTCTCCGACATCGCGATGAAGATATTGGCGGAGTCTGAGATCTTCACCTTCATGGTGCCCTTGATCCTGGCGTCGCTCATCACCTCCCCAACCCCAGGCCAATTCGGGGGGTACTCGAAGCCCTTAGTCTGGAGGAGACGGAACTGGACGCCCCTATCGGTCGCAGCCTCAAGGCGTGAGAGGGACATCATGTTGTACCTGTCAGTGAGCCTCCAGATGTACTCCTCGGCCTCATCAATAATCCTCTCAACGTTGTGGAAGACGAGCATGACGTCGTCGACGAGGTCGCTTCCACCCAGCTCACCGATGCGGCAGAGGAAGTTCGTTGGCAGATCGCTCACCACATGATCCTTGAAGTAATCCCTGTGCTCGGAGGCGAAGCTTAGCCCCTGGATCTGGTTGAGGACGAGTTCGCCGAAGGGCGTCAGCCAGAAGGCACCCGAGCTGTCCCTGTTGACGACGTCGCGCTCGAGGAACCTGGAGACATGCCTGCTCACCTCCTGAGTCGAGATGTCAATGGCCCGGGACAGCCCGGTAATATTCGCTGAGCTCCCCTGCAGCTCTCTCAGGATCTTCATTCGATCCTCGTTGGAGAGCTCGAAGAAGAGGTCGCAGAGGTCCTCCAGATTCCCCCACATTTTCGCGCGGACATCTTTCAGACCTTTGATTATAAAAAATGACCTAGCCATAGCAGGCAGAGGTGAAGACTGAGACCTCTTACTTCTTCACGCCGACCACGTTGTACCCTTCATCCGTCACGAGCCTCCCCTTGCTGTTGTCCAGCAAGACCAGCTCATTACCCCAGGGGTCCTTCACGACGACGCACCTGCCGATCCTGATGTCGAAGGGCTGGACCACGACCTCCCCACCCGCGGACTCGAAGCTGCGGGCCGCCTCGTCAGCGGACTCCACCAATATGTCGATCTCCTCACCCCTGCTCTCGGTGTAGAGCACTATCTCGGATTCATCGCGAGGCAGCCTTAGACCCGCCGAGTCCTCTGTGCGCCAGATCAGCTCAAGGCCTAGTTTGTCCCCGTAGAAGGAGAGCCCTGACTCCAGGTCGGAGACGGGCAGGCGCACGCAGTCTACCCTCTTGAACAGGGGAGGAGTTGCTCTGCTCATAGAAATAGAGGGGTGGGATGTGGGGAAAAGGGTTACTTGAGGTACCTGTCGAACCAGCGGACGATGTGCTGTAGCCGCTCCTCGCGGTGTTTCGGCTTCCCCATCCTGGAGAGGCCGTGGGGCTCGTTGGGGAACCTGACCATCTCCGTGGTCCGCCCCAGCTTCTTGAGCCCGGCGAAGAGCTGCTCCCCCTGCTCCATGGGGCAGCGGTAGTCGTTCTCGGAGTGGATGATGAGCGTCGGCGTCACCATATCCTTGATGTAGGTTATCGGCGACTTCTCCATGATCCGCTCCAGGTCGTCCCAGGGGTCCTTCCCCCAGTTCAGCTCCATGGTGGGGAGGCTCATCCACCCGATGTCGCTGGTCCCATGGAAGCTGTACCAGTTGGAGATACACCGCATAGTAACCGCCGCCTTATACCTGTCCGTATGGCCGATGATCCAGTTGGTCATGAAGCCCCCGTAGCTCCCGCCCAGGACCCCCAGCCTCTCCGGGTCCACGAAATCGTAGTTCTCGACGACGTAGTCGGTTGCCTCCATGATATCCAGGTAGTCCCTCTCCCCCCAGTGGCCCGAGGCCTCGCCGCAGAACTTCTCCCCGTAGCCCGTGCTGAACCGGGGATTGGTGTAGACCACGGCGTAGCCGTAGTCGGCGAGGACCTGGAACTCGTGCTCCGCAGCACCGAGGGTGAACCCATAGGCTCCCCTGGGCCCGCCGTGGATCTCGATGCAGGTCGGGTACCTCTCGCCCTCCGTCATGTCCCTGGGCCTCACGATCCAGCCCTGGACCTCCGTGCCGTCGCTGGCGGTGAACCAGAACTCCTCGGGCTCGACGAGCCTCAGCTTCTTCAAGAGCGCCTTGTTCAGCTCGGTCCTCTTCGCCGGGCCCCCGTCATCCAGGGTCCAGAGCTCGTAGGGCGTCATAGGATCCGAAGCGTTGAAGGCGAAGACCTTCCCGGCCTCGTCCATGGTGAAAGAGCCGACGCTCATCTTCCCCTCCGTCAGGGCCTCGACCTCCCCCTTGAGGCTCACCCTGTGGACGTGGCTGGTGCCGTGGTTTGGGAACTTTACGTAGATGTGCTTCGAGTCGGGGGACCACTTGACCGAGCCTCCCCTGGCCGAGACCGTCCTGTCAAACTCAGCGGTGAGGCACTTGGGCTTCCCTCCCTTGGCGGGCATCGTCCAGAGCTGGGTCTGATGGTACCAGACCAGATCCGGGTCCTCAACCTCGTACCCCGTGAACGCCAGGTGCTTCCCGCATGGAGAGTAGCCCAGCGCGCCCACGGAGCCCTGCCTCTTCAGCAGGACCTTGGGCTCCCCGCCCTTGGCGGGTACAGTGTAGATGTACCTGAGGTACGAGTAGTCCCCGCCCTCGTCGAAGTTACCCGTGAAGGCGACTGTCTTCCCGTTCGGTGAGAGGACGGGGGAGGTGACGTCGTACTCCCCGTCTGTGACCTGCTTGACCTTTCCCCCCTTGGCCGGGACCGAGAAGAGGTGGGTGTACTTCCCCTCGTAGAATCCTATGCCGTCGCCCTTGTACTTGATGCGACGGAGTATCTTGACGTCGCTCTCCTTCCTCTTCTCCCCCTTGAATACGGCTGAGGTGAAGTAGATGGTCTTCCCGTCGGGGGACCACATGGGGTTCTGGACGCCGTCCTCGAAGTCGGTGATCCTCCTTGCCTCACCGCCGCTCACGGGGATGAGGTAGATCTGGGCCTTCTTCTTCTCCTTGTCGTCCTTCTTGTCGTCCTCGCTGGGGCGGCTAGAAGTGAAGAGGATGGTCTTCCCGTCGGGTGACCACCGGGGGTTGGAGGCGTTCTCCTTCCCGTGGGTGAACTGCACGGGTCGCTTCTTCTTCAGGTCGAGGAGCCAGATGTGGGTGTCGTACTTGTCCTCGCCCATGTTCACCTGGGAGTAGGTGAAGAGGACCTTGGAGCCGTCGGGGGAGACCTGGGGGTCGCCGACGGGCTGCCCCGGGATCAGGGGCATGATCTTGTAGTCTTCAAGTTTTAGCATTATAATTCAAATGAGAGTATCCCTGCTTGCTGAAAAGATTTGGGAGAAAGAAGGGAGAGTTCTACTCGCTCCACTGGTGATTCGAGAACTATCGGGTCCATGACCCTCTGACTGAAGTCGCTGTCCTCGCAATCGAAGGCGTACATCACGAAGGTGAAGACATGCATCCTCCGCCTGTGGTAGATTATACGGGGCTCGCGCGCGCTAATCCAACCCTTGAGTTTGCTCTTGGGGAACAGTGCTCTCCGCCTCGGGCGCTGCCTCCACCTTCCTCTCGCCGGCACCAATGGGCAGCTTAACCGTGAACATTGTACCGACCCCTACTTCGGACTCGACCTCTATCCGACCCTTATGGATCTCGATCATACGCTTACAGACGGGCAGCCCCAGGCCCATTCCCTTCGGCTTGGTCGTGATGAGGGGCTTAAACAGGTTGGTCTGGGCCTCCTTGGATATCCCAACACCAGTGTCCTCGATGCTGATATTGACTTCCCCTCCCAGGGCGTGACCTTCTAT
>JABUBL010000212.1_pt1 | contig 15413 bp, 16 predicted proteins | sample 7240371 | NCBI WGS metagenome assembly JABUBL01 (sample SAMN07256343, study PRJNA390944) | subsurface metagenome | isolation source: Methane hydrate marine sediment | place: Pacific Ocean: Eastern North Pacific, ODP site 1244 | collected 2002
AGTATGGGAGTCTTTTCTTAGTAATGGGTAGTATGTTAAAATATATTTTGGTTGTAATTTTTAGTCCGTTTGTGCTATTATAGGTTTTGTTTTAACATTATTTTGTCAGGTGGGACCGATTCGAGCCTCCTGGTGGTTAGAGCGGGGTGGAACCACCCGTTCCCATCCCGAACACGGAAGTGAAACACCCCAGCGCAGACGATACTGAGGGGGTAACCCCTTGTGGAAAATATGCCACTGCCAGGAGGCTTTAGTAATAAGCTGTTGCTTTTGCCCAGAGAGGTGTGATAGGATTAAAATAGGTGTAGATTGGGTGGAGTGGGTGGTCAGGATTTTTCCCTAGCTTTTGACCCTCACTCGTAGTTGCCTTATAATAGGCAAAATGCTGGCTAGGCTGAAGAAACAATGGTAAGGAGAATAGATGGCTAGCCGATTTGAGAAATTCTCAGAGCGAGCTCGCAGGGTTCTCACCCTAGCTCAAGAAGAGGCACAGCACCTCGGCCACAGCCATATTGGCACAGAGCATATTTTACTTGGCTTGGTAGGAGAGGACGAGGGAGTAGCCGCCAAGGTTCTTATCAGCTCGGGGGTAAGCCTGAGCAAGGTGCGCTCAGCAGTGGAATTCATTATTGGGCATGGTGAGAAACCTAGCAGTGGCGAAATCGGGCTAACCTCTGGAGCCAAGAAGGTTATTGAACTGGCTATAGACGAGGCACGCCACCTGGGTCATAACTATATTGGCACAGAGCATCTCCTATTAGGCTTGCTGCATGAGGGGGAAGGGGTAGCCGCTGGTGTATTAAATAGCTTGGGTGTCACCCTTGAGCGAGCACGTGCTGAAACTACCCGCGTCCTCAGTCAAAGTGCGCCTAGGTCTAGGCTTACCCGCACCACAAGCCGCACCCCTATTTTGGACCAGTTAGGCATTGACTTAACCACAGCTGCCCGCGCCGGGAAACTTGACCCGGTTATCGGGCGGGTTAAGGAGATTGAACGGATAATTCAGATTCTCAGCCGCCGGACTAAGAACAACCCAGCTCTTATCGGTGCGCCAGGAGTGGGAAAGACGGCAATTGTTGAGGGCTTGGCTCACCGCATTGTAGCCGGTGATGTTCCTGAGACTTTAGAGGGAAAGCGGTTGATAACCCTGGATATAGGGGCGTTGGTAGCTGGGACAAAGTACCGGGGCGAGTTTGAAGAACGGCTAAAAAAGGTTATAGAGGAGATAAAAACTGCAGGAAACTGCATACTCTTTATTGACGAGTTCCACACCATGGTGGGAGCCGGAGCAGCTGAGGGGGCAGTTGACGCAGCTAATATCCTCAAACCTTCCCTGGCACGAGGCGAATTGCAGTGTATTGGCGCAACTACCCTTGATGACTACCGTAAATATGTTGAGCGGGATGCTGCCCTGGAGCGCCGCTTCCAGCCTGTCTTAGTCGAGGAACCTTCCGTTGAGGAAACCTTGGAGATTTTACGTGGGATTAAGGAGCGCTATGAGGAGCATCACCACCTAACGATAAGTGATGAGGCGCTGAGTTCAGCAGCAACACTAGCTTCCAGATACATACCCGACCGTTTTCTGCCTGATAAAGCTATTGACCTGGTTGATGAAGCGGCATCAAGGGTAATGATTAAACACAGGACTGTACCTATTACCCTGAAGGAAGCCAGGCAAGTTGAGGATAGTGTGCGTAAGGATAAGGAGGCTGCCCTAGCTACACAGCAGTATGATTATGCCGCTGAGCTGCGCAACCGGGAGCTCCAAATTGAAGAGAAAATAAAGAGGATGAAAGAGGAGTGGCGGGCTAAGCAGGAGCAAGAGAAGCCGGCAGTAACCGCTGAAAACATCGCTGAAGTAGTGAGCATGTGGACAGGGATTCCAGTGGTACAGTTGGCTAGCGATGAGACCAGCCGCCTGCTTAATATGGAGGAGGTGTTACATCACCGCATTATTGGTCAGGATGAGGCTATTAATATTGTGGCTAAGGCAGTAAGGCGAGCACGAGCTGGGATTAAAGACCCAAGGCACCCTATAGGCAACTTTATCTTTCTGGGTCCAACCGGTGTCGGTAAGACAGAGCTGGTCAGAGCCTTAGCTGAGTTTATGTTTGGCAGTGAGGATACCCTAATCCGGCTTGACATGTCTGAGTTTATGGAGAGACATACTGTAGCCCGATTGGTTGGAGCCCCGCCAGGATATGTTGGCTATGACGAAGGTGGGCAATTAACCGAGGCAGTGAGGCGTAAGTCATATTGCTGCATACTCCTTGACGAAATTGAAAAGGCTCACCCTGATGTGTTTAATATATTGCTCCAGATATTTGATGATGGCCACCTGACTGATGCCAAAGGTCGCCGGGTTGATTTCCGCAATAGCATTATCGTTATGACCAGCAATATCGGGGCTGAGCTAATCAGGAAAGGCACCACCATTGGTTTTGTCACTCACGGCGATGAGGCTAAAAGCCAGGAGCAGGCTTATGATAGGATGAAGGAGAAACTGCTTGGTGAATTAAAGAAGACATTCCGCCCTGAGTTTCTCAATCGCGTTGACGGTGTGGTTGTATTTCATTCCCTGACCAAGGAGCACATCCGAAAGATTGTTGATTTAATGCTAGTTTCAGCAACCCAGCAACTGGCTGAGAAGGAGATAAAATTAGAGGTAACTGATGCGGTTAAGAATTTTTTGGGGGAGAAGGGTTATGACCAGGTCTTCGGGGCTCGTCCCCTACGCCGGGTGATTCAAGACATGGTTGAAGATAAACTCTCAGAGAGTCTGCTCCGCGGCGAATTCCAGTCGGGGGATACTGTTGTTGTTGACCTCAAAGGAGAGGAAATTGTAGTGCATCCAGTAGCTGCAGAAGCATTGCTGGGAGATGGTAAGCCATAAAATCATGACAGATAGGGTCAGGGTGGAACAGAAAGGGCGGGAAAACGAGATGGATGAAACAACCGCCCTTTTAATTCGCCTAAAATAGACAGGAGATAAAAATCGGGGTAAAGATATGGGAGTAGATTGGGGTTTTGCTGGACAAGTTGGCGGTGTTGGCTTTGGTATGGTCTTCGCCTTGCTAATTATTCTAGCTGTGGTTATATGGCTAACAGGGCTGGTGGTTACTAAAACTAGCACCGGCAAGGCTGAAACTGGTGACAAGAAGGAGGGAAATTAGAAATTGGCACAAGAAATTATAGAAGTTCCCCTAACCGGTAAGATTACCAGTGTAGAGGTTAAAGTAGGAGATAAGGTTAAAGAGGGAGATGTCATCTGTTTTATCGAATCAATGAAAATGGAGAACCCTATTTTGGATCCGGTAGACGGTACCATTGTTCAGCTAAATGTTACTCCAGAGCAAATAGTTAAGCCTGGCGAGACAATAGCCATTATAGAGTATTAAAAGGTTGGTGACGGGTGTTCGGTCTTTTTGAAAGCGGGTTCCAGCTTTTTTCTTGGGGCAACGCTCTAATGTTGCTTATTGGGGGGGCTCTGATCTACTTGGGAATTGCCAAGAAGATGGAGCCCCTATTACTAGTCCCCATAGGTTTCGGCATACTACTAGTTAATCTACCTCTTGGCGGCTTGATGGATTATGAACTACAGATAACCAACACCACCGGGGTACCAGCCAAGGTTATCAGTATAGAGGTGGATGAAACCAGCAAGATCGGGGAAAACGATGTCATCTTACAATTAGACTCAGGGGAAATATTAGCTCCAATCTATGGCAGGATTAAGCAAGTTGAAGTTTCACCGGGTCAGGAGGTCGCCCCCGGTGAGATAGTAGCTACAATGATAACCACTGCCCAGACTGACCAAGCAAGGTTACCAACCAAGCCAATGGGTTTACTATCTAGAATATTTGCCTATGGGATTATGTGGCAGGTAATACCACCTCTCATCTTCCTCTGCCTGGGGGCACTGACTGACTTTGGTCCGATGATAGCTAATCCCAAAACCCTGCTGCTTGGGGCTGCTGCACAATTTGGGGTTTATTTTGCCTTTTTTGCTGCTTTAGCTACCAATCTCTTCGTGCCAGAGGGATTCACAATAGCCGAGGCAGCCTCCATCGGGATAATCGGCGGGGCTGAGGGTCCAACTACAATCTATGTTACCTCCCTCCTTGCTCCTCACATAATAGGTGCTACCGCCGTAGCCTGCTATACCTACATGGCGCTGGTACCTATCATCCAGCCACCGATAATAAAGTTGCTCACCACCAAGAAAGAGCGGGCTATATATATGAAACCGCAAATGCGTGAGGTAGCATCGCTGGAGAAAATAATATTTCCTTTAATCACCGCGGTGATTGTCATATTATTTGTTCCCATGTCAGCTCCCCTTATTGGCATGTTTATGGTTGGCAACCTGTTTATGACCTGTGGTGTTACTGACAGGCTTAGCAAGACTGCCCAAACTACGCTCATAGACATACTGACCATATTCCTCACCCTATGTATCGGAGCCACCATGACTGCTGGGAACTTCCTTCAGCCAAAAACTTTGCTAGTCCTCTTTCTAGGGGTGGTGGCATTTGCCACAGCTACCGCAGCCGGCGTTTTGATGGCTAAATTGATGAACCTCTTTTCCAAGCAGAAGATTAATCCTATGATAGGTGCTGCCGGGGTATCGGCAGTGCCCATGGCAGCCAGAGTAGTGCAGGTAATGGGTCAGAAGGCAAACCCCAAAAACTTCCTCTTAATGCATGCTATGGGTCCTAATGTAGCCGGGGCTATTGGTGCTGCCATCGCCGGTGGTGTGTTCTTAGGTATGGTCGGCTGAGTTAACTATTTCGCCCCAGTCTGAATTTCTTTTCAACTCAAATTACCCCTTGCCTTATTGCTTAAAATCGGGTAAAGTCAATTTATGAGCAAATCGGATAAATCCCACATCAGGACTATCTTTGTCTGTCAGCAATGCGGTAAGGAGAGCTTAAAATGGCTGGGACGCTGCCCTAATTGCCAGGAGTGGAACAGCTTTGTCGAGAAAACGATAACTGCCCCGACTTCTTCCTTCCAGCCTATTCCCCTGGCTAGCCCACCTCAAGAGTTATCTCAGGTGGTAATTGAAGCAGCAGACCGCTTTCCTCTTCCCATGGCTGAGCTTAACCGGGTGCTCGGTGGGGGGTTAGTATCTGGCTCTCTGGTGCTTATTAGCGGCGACCCCGGTATTGGCAAATCAACCCTCCTGCTTCAGGCTTCAGCCCTGATGACGCAGGCTCAAGGTAAGGCGGTCTATGTTTCCGGTGAGGAAACACTGCATCAGATTAAGCTCAGGGCAGAGCGTCTGCGAATAAAAGGTGACAGGCTTTACCTCCTGGCTGAGACTGAGCTTGAGGTTATCCTGAACCAGATTGAGCAATTATCACCCAGCCTGGTAGTCATTGATTCCATTCAGACTGTTTACCTCCCTGAGTTGGGCACAGCACCGGGCAGTATAACTCAGGTGCGGGAGTGCACCCTACGGCTTATGCGCTGGGCAAAGCTCAGCGCAGTGCCTATTTTCATTGCTGGGCACGTAACTAAGGACGGTGCCATCGCTGGTCCCCGGGTTCTGGAACACATTGTGGATGCGGTGCTTTACCTTGAGGGTGAGCCTTTTAGTGCCTACCGCCTGCTGCGTTGTGTTAAAAACCGCTTTGGTTCTACTAATGAGGTTGGCATCTTTGAGATGAAAAGTGAGGGTCTGGTTGAGGTGGATAATCCATCACAGGTATTCCTGTCGCGACGGGGAAGCCAGGCAGTAGGCTCAGTGGTAGTACCTACTCTTGAAGGTAGCCGCCCCTTGCTGGTTGAGATTCAAGCCCTGACCAATCCCACCAGCTTTGGCTTACCACGACGCACCGCTAACGGGGTTGACTTCGGTCGGCTGCTGCTGATTACCGCTGTGCTGGCCAGACGAGTCGGCTTAAAGCTCGGCAACCAGGATATTATAGCTAATGTTACCGGTGGGTTTAAGATTGGAGAACCGGCAGCAGATTTAGGCATTGCTTTATCTATCGCCTCCAGTTTCCGTGACTTGGGGGTTGACCCTAGCCTAGTGGTAGTGGGGGAGGTGGGACTAAGCGGCGAGCTGAGAGCCGTCTCTCAGCTAGACAGGCGAGTAGCTGAAGCCGCCCGATTAGGCTTCAAGCGCTGTCTGGTGCCTAAGGTGGAAACCAAAGCCAGTTCTAAGGACATAGAGCTTATCCCAGCCAGCACCCTGAGGGAGGCGATAGGAGTGGGTCTGGTCAGGGGTAAGGCAAGAGATAGAACCGACGAAGATTAAATGTGGTGACTTTTGGGACTTGACAGACATGTATGATTAGTATACATTGTGGTTCCTTGTGGTGTAAAATAGCATGGGGCAGGTAATAACGGTAAATAGCAGTATATAGGACTATAGTATATTTACGGGACAAGCAGGAAGGAGGTGAAAATGAGTAAGGGAGAGAGGGCGCCTATAAAATTAAGAATCAACATCAATGTTGATTCTGATGAGGATGGGTTCCATGCTTATTGTCCAGTCCTTAAGGGTTTGCATACTTGTGGTAATACCGAAGAAGAAGCTGTGAATAATGCTGTAGAAGCGAGTCTAGCCTATTTGGAGTCTATAATTAAACACGGTGAACCCTTCCCTGCGGGTATCTTGGTTGACCAAGAAAAGGAAATTGAGGAAACGGTACCCCGTCGTATAGGTCACCATCAATATGTACAAACTTTGGAGTTAGCACCTGCGTGAGGCTACCCAAAGACGTCTGGAACCAACTTAAGAACAAAGCTGCCAATGACTTGATTTCAGCCTTAAGAAAAGATGGATGGGTTCTAGATGTAACAAGGGGAGCAGAACAAATATATAGGCATCCCACTGGAAAGCGTGTTTCTATCCATTATCACCCAAAGAAAACTTACGGTCAGAATTTATTAAAGGCGTTGCTTGCTGATATAGGTTGGTCAATAGATGATATGAAGAGGCTGAAATTCATTAAGTAATCTCAGCTCTCAAATTCTAACTAACTATCGGTATCACACAGATAATCCGCAGAATCTCACTGCCGTTATTAATAAAGCAGTGGTGTTCATTAGGCGGAACAAAAACACAGCTATCTTTTGCTATCGGAATTTCCCCTTGCTCACCTACCGCTACCCCCTGACCGGAAAGAACATATACTTCGTGTTCCCAGGCGTGCTCATGTGATGGAGTGGAGCTACCCGGCTCAACATCAAAGACACGCATACAGAAATTTGGTGCTCCCTTATCGGCACAGACAACCTCGCGCTTAACTACTCCGGGTAATTCTTGGACAGCTTTAGTCTCTTGATAACTACTTACTATCATTATTAGCCTCCCTGTTTATTGTTGACATTATTATATCAATTATCCATTTACCTAAGATAGTCCCATATTATTGAGGGTTCTAAGCAAGTATCTAATGGGGTGAGGTCAGTAAGCAACCTCATATTATTCAGTGGTAGATATAGCACTCGTTTTGCTTTATAATCTGTTAAGGCAGAAAAATGAATAGTCAACAAAAAGTGGGAGCGGTAATTGTGGCTGCTGGTGAGAGCCAGCGGATGGGTGGGGTGGACAAGATGTGGGCTTTATTAGGCGGGAAGCCTGTCTTAGCCCGAGTGGCCGATACCTTTCAAAACTGCAGCCTTATTGACCAGATTATTATCGTCCTGAATGAGCAAAACCTGAAACGAGGAAAACAGCTGGTAGCTGAGCAGGGGTGGTCGAAAATAACCGATGTTTGTCCCGGGGGTAAGCGGCGTCAGGATTCGGTAGTTGCTGGACTTAGCCGACTCAGGAATTGCCACTGGGTAGTAATACATGACGGGGCTAGACCGCTAGTTACCGAGGAGTTAATCCATCAGGGGCTGAGCCAGGCCAAGGAAACCGGTGCTGCTGTAGCTGCCGTCCCGGTTACTGACACCATTAAAGTGGCAGGAGACGATAGAATAGTGCACCAGACGCCACCACGTCAAAATCTATGGGCAGTGCAGACTCCACAGGTGTTTCTCCCTGATATAATAACTGAAGCCTATCAGCAGGCGAAAGGCGAGGTCACTGATGACGCTTCACTGGTGGAGCAGTCAGGCTACAGGGTTAAGCTATATATGGGCTCTTATGATAATATAAAGATAACCACCCCTGATGACCTGGCTTTAGCCGAGGTCTTATGGCAGAAGAAGTATGGAAAGTAAGATGCGCATTGGCATAGGCTATGATATTCATCCTCTAACTCAGGGGCGGAGGCTGGTACTGGGAGGGGTGGACATACCCTGTGATAAAGGACTTAGTGGCTGGAGCGATGCCGATGTGCTGACTCACGCTATTATTGATGCCCTGCTTGGGGCGGCAGCTCTAGGCGATATAGGTAGACACTTCCCACCCGGCGAGGCACAATATAAGGATATTTCCAGCTTAGTTCTGCTTAAAAGGGTAAGGGATAAGCTTAAAGAAAATGGCTGGCAGGTAAGTAATATTGATGCTACTATTGTAGCTGAGCAACCCAAACTTGGAGGCTTTATTAACCAGATGCGACAGCAGCTCAGCCAGACGCTTAGTATTAACATAGGACAAGCAAGTATCAAGGCTAGCACCTCAGCCCAACTAGGTTCTATTGGTCGGGGGGAGGGGATAGCTACCTATGTTGTAGCCCTGATAGAAGGTATTTCAAAGTAGGTTTAGTCATGTTTAGACACGCGATAAGTCAAATAAATAAACCAGTCTGCCTTCCTAGGATGCTAAACTGCATCTGTTTCCCGCCCCAGTTCTATGGGGCAACGGGACAAGGAAATTCAACATGGGAAGGAGATTAGTTCAATGTCGCTTATCACCAGCATTAGAAAAGATATCAAAGCTGTTTTTAACCATGACCCAGCAGCTATTAGCACGCTGGAGGTGCTGCTAGTTTATCCCGGATTTCATGCCCGGCAGTTTCATCGGCTGGCTCATACCCTGTTTCGGTGGCATATTCCTGTTTTGCCCCGGCTCATATCTCATATTAGCCGATTTCTCACTGGCATAGAAATCCATCCTGGGGCTAAGATTGGGGAGGGGTTTTTTATTGACCATGGTATGGGTGTGGTCATTGGCGAGACCTCAGAGATTGGTGACAATGTTAGCCTGTATCAAGGAGTAACCCTGGGCGGCACCAGCCACCAGCGGACAAAGCGGCACCCTACCCTGGGCAACAATGTAGTGGTCGGGGTTGGGGCACAGCTTATCGGAGCTATTACTATAGGCGATAACAGCAAAGTTGGGGCAGGTTCGGTGGTAGTAACCTCAGTGCCGGCTAATGCCACCGTAGTTGGCGTGCCGGGACGGGTGGTGACAGTCAGGAATCCCGATACTGACACCGTGGAGAGGTTGCCTGACCCGGTAGGCGAGAAGTTGAAAAAGCTGGAGGGGCGAATAGCCAAGCTGGAAAAAAGTTTAGCCACGGTTAAAGCAAGATGAAGGTATATAATACCCTTTCAGGGCAGAAAGAGGAGTTCTTACCCCAGGGTGATGAGGTAAAGATGTATGTCTGCGGGGTTACACCCTATGATGATTGTCATATAGGTCATGCCATGAGCTACATTATCTTTGATGTTATCAAGCACTACCTCCAGTTTCGCGGCTACAGAGTGAAATATGTGCAGAATATTACTGATATTGACGATAAGATTATAGACCGAGCTGGTAAACTTGGTATCTCTACTAATGAGCTGGCAGAGGGGTTCATCGCTCACTTTTTTGAAGATATGGATGCCCTGAATGTTAGTCGGGCTGATATTTACCCCAGGGCTACCGAGGAAATAACAAAGATTATTGAGGTGATACAGGGGCTGGTGGATAAGGGCTATGCCTATTCGGCACAGGGCAGTGTCTATTTCAGGGTAAGGAATGTGCCTGATTACGGGAAACTGGCTCACCGCAGCCTGGAGGCTATGATATCCGAGCCACACCTGGAAGCTGACAAAGAAAAGGAGCACCCTATGGATTTTGCCCTGTGGAAGGCGGCCAAGCCCGGCGAGCCATCGTGGGATAGCCCATGGGGTCGGGGCAGACCCGGCTGGCACATTGAGTGCAGCGCTATGGCTCTGAAATATCTGGGCAACACCCTTGACATCCATGGTGGTGGGCAAGACCTGATTTTCCCCCACCATGAGAATGAGATAGCCCAGTCGGAGAGTTTTACCGCCACCAAGCCCTTCGCTAGATACTGGCTCCATAACGGGCTGGTGCAGCTTGGTGCAGAGAAGATGAGCAAGTCCCTGGGCAACCTGATAACTATAAAAGAGGCGCTGGGGAAATATAGCCCTGATGCCATCCGCATTTTTGTCCTCAGCTCCCACTACCGAAGCCCGCTTACCTACTCTGAAGAAGCCCTGGACGCGGCTGAGATGGGGCTTCAGCTATTGTGTAATGCTGCCTGGAAAGAGACTGAACCATACAGTGAGATGAACCGCTCGTTGTTAGAGGCGCAGGGTATCAGAACTGACAACATAGTAGATGCTAAAATTTACTACAACCGATTCATTTCAGCTATGGACGACGATTTCAACACTGCGCAGGCATTGGCTGCCCTTTTTGACCTTGCCCAAGAAATTAATCGCGCTGTTAATCTGGGGCATGAGAACAAAATTACAGAGCATCGAAAGATATTCAGGGAGTTAGCTGATATTCTTGGGCTGAAGCCGGAACCACCAAAAGAGCAAATCGGGGGTCTGGCAAATTTTGACGGTTTAGAGAAAGCTATCGCTGAGACCCGTGGGGACAAACTTCGCAGATTGCTTAACAAAATAGAAGACATGGTGAAGAACCCTGCCATTGACATCCGTGAGGTGCAAGGATATATCAATTTGGCGTTGGGCGTTCGCGATAGCTTGCGTAAGGACAAAAAATTTCAGCTTGCCGATGATATTCGGGCTAAACTGGGCGAGATAGGTATAGCCCTTGAGGATACTCCTAAAGGCACAGTATGGAAGCGCAAGCGATAACTTAATACCTCCCTCTCCTTCTAAAGGGTAGATACTAAAGGAGAGTCAAAGAGAGGCGAAGCCTCCAGATATGCTTATAAGGGGTTTTAGAGGGATGAAGTCCCTCTAACATAACCGATTCCCCCTCTCCTTCTAAAGGATAGATACTAAAGGAGAGTCAAAGAGAGGCGAAGCCTCTCTTATACAACCCATTCCCCCTCCCTTATAAAGGGAGGGGGATAAAGGGGGTGGGTTGATAAGTAATATAATAGGGCTTATTCGGAGGTAAAAATGTGGCAGAATATAGCCTTTATTCTGATTGGTCTGGGTATACTGGCTTTAGTTGGTTGGAGTGTTAAGGTCTTCTTTATGGACAGTGACATTCCGCTACTCATCAGAATAGCCGTTGGTGCTATTGGCGCCGGGGTATTAGTGCTTATTGGCGTGGCTATTAAAGACAGGCTCAAGAAGGCTAAGACTGAAGATTTTAAGGAGGTTGAGAGGTGATTATTACCACATCAGACCAGATAGAGGGAAAGACAATTATTAACACTATAGGGCTGGTCAAGGGCAGCACAATTCGGGCAAGGCATCTGGGCAAGGATATTATGGCTGGGTTGAGGGGTATAGTGGGTGGTGAGATAAGCGAATACACCAAGATGATGGCTGAAGCCAGAGAGGAAGCTATTCAGAGGATGGTAGAGGATGCAGAAAAGAAGGGGGCTAATGCCGTAGTCAGTATGAGGTTTTCTACATCAATGATAATGCAGAATGCAGCCGAGGTGCTGGCCTATGGCACCGGCGTGGTTTTAGAATAATTAGAGCATCAGACCCTGTGTTGCCCCTGAAGGAAAGATTGCTTTACGCTGCTCTGCCTTTCAGTAACAATCTACCAATAATGGGGTAGGTTTGTGTTGAGACCAATAAAACCATATTAACAGGAGACTGTCATCAAGAAATTCAGCTTTCGCTCATTTTTTTCCGGGATGCTATCTCTCTTCGTGCTGGCACACTTTATGCATCACCTGCTGACCGCACTCCAGGTACCCCTTTTGCCATTTATCCGTGATGAGTTCACTCTTGATTACACTCAGGTGGGAGTGGTGACCGCAGCATTCAGTATACCATATGGCATCAGCCAACTGCCGGCGGGGTGGCTTGCCGACCATATTGGACCACGCCTATTAATTGCCATAAGCATCTGCGGCGTTGCCCTAGCTGGGTTCCTAGTCGGCTTTTCACAAACCTATATTTTGATGATTATCTTCCTGGGGCTAATGGGGGTGCTGGGTGGTGGCTACCACCCAGCCTCTCCACCGGTGATATCGGCATTGGTTGAGTCCAAGAACCGGGGCCGAGCACTAGGGGTCCACCTCATTGGTGGCAGCGCCAGCTTCTTCTTGACCCCCCTCATCGGTGTCGCCATTGCCACTGCCTGGGGCTGGCGCGGCTCATTCATTACGCTGGCTGTCCCCACTATGGCATTCGGAATCGTATTTTATGTGCTCATGGGACGACTAGCAGCCACGAAGAGGACTGAGCACAGAATAACCAATAGTCATAACGAGGCACCACCCACTTCAGGCCGTTTGCGCCGCTTAACAGCGTTTATGATTCTAAGCACATTCGTCGGGGCAGTGATTTTCTCTATAATATCCTTCGTCCCACTGTTCATGGTCGACCACTTTAGTGTTAGCAGGGAGACAGCCGCCGCCTTTCTGTCCCTCATCTACTCGGCTGGACTCTGGGCAAGCCCGTTGGGTGGATACCTCTCCGACCGTTTAGGCAGGGTGCCGGTGGTACTGGCAGTATGCCTTATTACCGGACCTGTCCTCTACCTATTGGGCCTGGCGCCTTACGGATTAGGTATCGGTGTCCTCCTCCTTACTATCGGCATAATTCAGTATATCCGCATGCCGGTGTCAGAAGCGTATATTGTTGGCCAGACCTCAGAGCATAATCGCTCAACGATACTCGGCATCTACTACTTCGGCAACCTGGAGGGCACCGGCTTACTAACGCCGGTAATAGGCTACCTCATTGACCAGTTTGGTTTCTCCACCAGCTTCACCATCGTAGCTGCCATTACGGCCGCAGTGACCCTCGCCTGCTCTATATTGTTATGGGGTAAGCGGGACTGACCGCCTCTCAAACAAAAGAGCACACAACTCACCACCGCCCAGTCACCAAAGACCAGAGAGGGCGCCAGGGTTTTAGCTTAATGAGACCAATCGGTAGCTCTAGCTCTGTCTTCTCACTGACTGGAAACATATTTATCCTGTCTACCTCTGCTTTCAAATGGGGTAACTCTGCCTGATAATTACCCCCAGCCAATATATCATCAATGCGATGCATCATCTCTGAAGCTGCTTTAATGCGCTGCTCCCCTGCCTCAGCCATCTGTTTAGAGATGAGCCCGTATTTTGCCTTCAAGCGGTTGAGGCCTAGGATAGCCTCATAAGCAGTATCCACAATCTGCTGGCGTGACATCCACTCTGTCTCATAATTCAGGGAATACTTCCAGCTTGGCGATAGCAGTGCCTGACGATGCTCCTCTAATGTCCGAAACAGGATACGGTAGCCATAGCGCTCCGGTTGCTCAAAGCCGAGACTGCCAGGGTCAAGAAAGGGTGATAGGGGAGCAATAAACAAGGAAAGCCGCTTATCCCCCTTAAACCTGTGTAATAAGAAGTCGCAGTAGTCAACAGTATCCATTACCGACTGGGGAGTCTGCCTCGGCAGCCCAATCATAAAGAACACGTCCAGTCGCCCACAGCCGACATCAAGGGCATCGCTAAGAGTTTGCTCCAGGGCTTGATTGGAATAGTATTTGCCAGCGGCTCTCCTTACCTCAGCGTCGTGAGACTCAGGCGAAACCTCCAGACAGAAGTTGGGGCAGGATAGGCTCATCTGGTGCAGAAAGTCCCCTGAGGCAGGCGAGAATAGTTCAAAAATGAGCTGATTCTTCACCCTATCCTTCTTAAGCAAGTGCAAAACCTCAGAGGCGTAATCATCTCCTGGCTGGCGCAGGTCTCCCAGGATGAAAATAGGACCACTGCTGAAGTGCCCAATCTGCTTCACAGCTTGAACCACCGATTCCGGAGAACGAAAACCAGCCTTTTCTCGATTATAAAAGTGGCGGAAGGCTGAAGCTGAGCCTCCACAGACAACACAATTCTGGGTGCAACCACGGCAGGTCAGCACAGCAGTGATGGGATAGCGAAGCCAGCCCTTAAAGGGAATGTGGCTGGCAAGGTCACGGAGTCTGATAACCGAGCGTATGACACTATTGTAGCCACTGACCCCAATATTGCTGAGGTCAGTGGGGATGTAACAGAAAGGATTTTCCCGTGTCCTACCCTGGCTATCTCGCCAAACCAGGTTAGGCACTGCCTCAGGCTGCCTCCTGTTTACTATGCAGTCCATTAGCTGGCGGAAGGGCTCTTCAGTAGAATCACCCCTTAGCACATAGTCTATCTCAGGGTATTGGAGTAGCTCTTGATAGTAATAAGAGGCAGAAAACCCTCCTAATATCACCTTCGCCTCTGGATGGCATCTCTTCACCAGCTTAGCTACCTCAATAGCCCCATGAGCATGCACCAGCCAGTGTAAATCAATACCGAAGACTGGTGACCTCAGACGCCTTATCACTGCCTCAGCATCAAACTTCCTATCGTTTAGCATACGCACCGCTAGGTTAACGATGCGCACTTGATAGCCGGCGCGTTCCAGATATTCAGCAATACTGGTAAAGCCGACAGGATACATCTCAAAAACCGGGGAGGGAGGAATCAGGTCACTAACCGGTCCGTAAAGAATCGTTTTTTGGCGAAAGTCATATACACTGGGCGAATGCAGCAAAACCAAGTCAGGTGACATCACCCTACCCCCAAATCCCAGCCAGAATATAGCCGATGCCCAAGAGCAATTGAGTTAAAAGAACAACCAGAACATTGTTAGCCATTGCTGGTACTAGCTTAGTTATCTCTTGATGTCTCAAGGCACCCTGAATAGCCTTTACCGCCAGGGGAAGCGTTAATAAGGCTATTAAACAGAAGAGTGGCATTAGCCCTACTACCACACCACCAATTATCCACAAATAGACTATCAGGGTCAGCATTACATAGAGGAGGCTTGCCCTTGCCTTTCCCATAGTGATGGGCAAAGTTCTCCTACCTGCTTTCTCATCAGCTTCTGTATCGGGAAATTCATTTAATAGTAGCAGGTTATGCACCAAAATAGCTGAGGGTATGGATGCCACCACCGCAGGCAGGGTGTAAGCAGTGGTCTGAACAAAGTAAGCCCCTAATACCGGCAAAGCCCCCAACCCCACCCCGGGAGCCCACTCAGGCCATCCCAGCTTGAGTATGACGGGGGTATAAATGAGGATACATACCGCAGCTATTAGGAGCAGAGGTAACAGCTGCCAGCCTCTGGCTACCACGAAATAGACACCTATAGGTATG
>JABUBL010000213.1_pt1 | contig 15393 bp, 14 predicted proteins | sample 7240371 | NCBI WGS metagenome assembly JABUBL01 (sample SAMN07256343, study PRJNA390944) | subsurface metagenome | isolation source: Methane hydrate marine sediment | place: Pacific Ocean: Eastern North Pacific, ODP site 1244 | collected 2002
TATAGCAAGAATCGGCCTCACGCTCTCCAACCTTCCCTGCTTCATCTCTTTAGCCATTTTCACGCTGGCACCAGATTGCTTGGAAGCTGACCAAGCGTAAACGCTTGTAACTGTAACTAGGCCAAACATGAGTAAGATTTGCACAAATTCTGCGAGCTCTATTTCATCTGAGTAGCGGTAGGCTAAGGAAATAACAAAGAGAAAGGCTGCTCCGAATACAATTACAGGGAGGGCCTTATCTCTAGCAGTAAAACGCTCTTTTTTGATCACTTTCTTTAGTGTGTTTATGATAAGTATCACTGTTACGATGATCAGCAAAATGGCGCAAATTAGTTCCGGAATAGTCATATCGCCACCTCCTCAGTAGCCGACGCTGTAGTCCGAAAAAGAAAGTTTCTCAATAAATCCTTGCCCACCGCGGTCATGATCGATTCGGGGTGAAACTGAACCCCCTCCACAGGATATTGGCGGTGCTTGAGCCCCATGATTATCCCGTTTTCCGTCCTGGCAGTTACCTCCAGGCAATCTGGGAGACCCTGGGGCATCACCGCAAGAGAGTGGTAGCGGATGGCAGGGAAGGGATTGGGCAACTCGTTGAGGACGCCCTGGCCGTCGTGATAAATGAGGGATGACTTGCCGTGCATGATCTCGCCCGCCCTATCCACCGCAGCGCCATAGCTATAGCCGACGCACTGGTGCCCGAGGCAGACGCCTAGAATAGGGATCCTGGCACCGAAATGGCGGATGACCTCGTTGGAAATGCCTGCCCGATCAGGGGTGCCGGGCCCGGGGGAGATTACGATGCGCTGGGGCGACATCTCCTCAATCTCAGCGATGGTCGCCTTATCGTTGCGCACCACCCGCACCTCCTCACCCAGTTCACTGAGGTACTGGAAGAGGTTGTAGGTGAAGCTGTCATAGTTATCTATGAGCAAAAGCATAACGCTCCTACGCACTCTCCGCCTGCTCGATGGCTTTGAGCAGGGCTTGGGCTTTGTTCAGGCTCTCCTGATACTCCCGCTCAGGCACGCTATCGGCGACGATGCCCCCACCGGCCTGCACATAGGCGGTATCACCAGTCATCACGATAGTTCTAATGGTTATTGCGGCATCAAGGTTGCCCGAAAAACTGAAATAGCCTACCGCTCCGGCATAAGGACCCCTCTTATCCGGCTCCAGCTCGGCGATGATCTCCATGGCCCGGATCTTGGGCGCACCGGAAACAGTGCCCGCAGGGAAGCAGGCTCTCAGCGCATCGAGCTGGGTGAGACCCTGGCGCTGCTTCCCCTGAACATGGGACACCAGGTGCATTACGTGGGAGTAACGTTCCACATTCATCATTTGGGGCACCTGGACGGTGCCGGGTTCGCTGACCCGCCCGATGTCATTGCGCCCTAAGTCCAGTAGCATGATGTGCTCGGCAAGTTCCTTCTCATCGCCGCGAAGCTCCTCTTCCAGAATCAGGTCCTCGGCTGGATTGGCTCCCCTTGGTCGTGTTCCGGCAATGGGATGGGTCGCCACTACCCCGTCCTCTACCCTTACCAGCATCTCCGGGGAGGCGCCGATGATGTGGCAGTTATCCAGGTGAAGATAGTACATGTAGGGTGAGGGGTTGATGCTGCGCAGCGCGCGATAGATGTCGAAGGGACTGGCAGTGGTGGGGCGGCTAAGCCGCTGTGATACGACCACCTGAATGATCTCCCCAGCGCAGATATATTCCTTGGCCTGAGACACCCTACTTTCGAATTCAGCCTGGGAAAGATTGGATGAGACGGCAGATTGGGGAGTTGGTATCGCCGGGGCTTTTGCCGCTGAGCCCTGCTCCATAGGCTGGCTCAGCCTTTCTAACAGGGAGTCGATCTTTTCTACCGCCTTCAGATAAGCCGCCTCGATATCGCCATCGAGGCGAACATGGCTCACAATCCTGATCTTGTGGGTGAGGTGATCGAATACCAGCACGGTATCTACGAACATGAAAATTGACTCTGGCAGGCCCAAGGGATCGGAGTCCGGCGCAGGAAGCTCTTCAAAATGCCTCGCCGCTTCATAGGCCAGATATCCCACTGCTCCGCCATGAAAACGCGGCAGATCAGGAAGCGTGATCAGCTTGTATTTGTCAAGCTCCCTCTGTATCAGAGACAGGGGATCAACGGCCGGCAGAGCATTTCCCCTGCCTCCCGTCGCCTGTATGGAATAGGGCTCGGTGCCGATGAAGCTGTAGCGAGCCAAATGCTCACCGCCCTCAACGCTCTCCAGCAGGAAGGAATAGCCACCGCGAGCTATCTTGAGGAAGGCGGAGACCGGCGTCTCCAAATCGGCCACGATCTCGCGGTAGATGGGCACCAGGTTGCCGTCTTTCTTCAGCTTTTGAACCTCACCTAATGTTGGATAGTACATGAGATTTCATCCTCTTTGACCTAACAAAAAACCCTTCGCCCTTAAAGGGGCGAAGGGGTAACTTCGCGGTACCACCCTTTTTGGTCAACCACCCTGGTCAACCATCTCTTTCAGGTACGGAGACCCTGTCTCGATACCCTGGGCTCTGATAACGGTGCCCTTCCGACAAAGCCTACTCGCTACACTTTCGGTTTGCGGCTCCCGAGCCCATTCCCCCTCTGCGCTGATATCGGGCTTTCACCTTGCCCCGACTCTCTGTGATCCCGCTTGAGGGATACTCCTCTCGTTCGCAGCCTTTACCGTATTAAATTCTGCTCTATTTTAACAAACATAACGACCTTTGTCAATTAGTCTCCCTATGCCCTTGACCTCTATTGACAAACGAGATAGTTCGCGGCATAATCTGACGAAGAAGGTCTAATTACTCCAGAAAGATAACAGAGGGATGATACGATGATACTTAGTAGAAGCGCAGCGTATGCTGTTAGAGCCATGATAGACATTGCTACCGAGGCTGACGGTGGGGTAGCAAGAACGCGCGAAGTCGCCAGACGTCAGGAGATTCCCCCAGTTTTCCTGACCAAAATCATTCAACGTCTGGCGCAGGCTGGATTCTTGGAAGCTCACCGGGGTGCCCACGGGGGCGTGAGGCTGGCACGGCCAGCGGCAGAGATTACCCTGCGCCAAATTATAGAGGTGATGGCGGGGCCGCTGTTTATGAATTACTGTTTGTTCCAGCCTGGCGAATGCCCCCGGGAGAAGACCTGCCCCGTCCGTGATGTTTGGCTTGAGGCGCAAGAGAAGCTGCTCGAGACGCTGGGAAGCTGCACCTTAGCCCACCTAGCTGAACGCAGCAAGGAACTCTGTGCTAAACAAACCCACTAGCCCGGTCAGCGTCAGGTCAAATCACCCACGCTGGTTGAAGAAAGGTTCGAAGGTTTCAAGAAGGGTCGGTCCCATGGTATGATAGTATGTGGCATTTTCAATTTGCGCTAATCAACTTAAAATATTAAAATGAAGGAGGACCTCAAATGACAGCGTTAGAGGAATTGACCAAACTGGCTGACACCTTAACTAATCCTTACATCGAGCGCTGGAAGGAAAAGGGCGGCAAAGTAATAGGCTACTACTGTTGCTATTGTCCTGAAGAGATCATTCACGCTGCCGGCATGCTCCCTTATCGGATGAGAGCCACAGGCAGTACCAGTTCGGAACTTGGGGATGTTTATGCCTCCAGTACAACCTGCACCTTTTGTCGCCACTGCCTTGACCAGGCAATGAGGGGAGAATATAAATTCCTCGACGGGCTTACTACTCTCCACGGTTGTGATCATATTAGCCGTACGTTCGATGCCTGGCGCTACGGTAAAGTACCAACTCCCTATTCCCCCTTTTATCTCCGTTTGCTTGACATACCTTTTAAGATTGAGGCTCTGAGTTTGGAGTGGATGAGAGTTCAAGTGGACAGATTTAAGCGGAGCCTGGAGGAGCACTTTCAGGTAAAAATTACCGATGAGGCCCTGCGCCAGAGCATTAAGACCTACAACGAGAAGCGCAGACTTCTGAAGAGCCTATATGAGCTGAGGAAGAAGGAGGCGCCCCCAATTACCGGGGCTGAAGCCTTGGGGATTGTTATCGCCAGCACTTCAATGCCGGTGGAAGAATTCAACGAGCAATTGAAGAAAATGCTGGATGAAGTTAATGGTCGAGATGGCTTTTCGGATTATAGCGCCCGGTTACTGCTAGCTGGCGGTGAACTTGATGACCGTGCCTATATAGAATTGATAGAAGAGCTTGGCGGGTTGGTGGTTACCGACGCGCTGTGTGTTGGGCTTAGGCAGTTCTGGGACCTGGTTGACGAGGATTCCGAGCCCATAGCGGCTCTGGCCAAGCGTTACCTCGAGCGCAGCATTTCCTGTCCCCGCATGGTTGACTATCAGCGAAGGCTCAAGTTCATAAGTGATTTGGCAAAGGAGTTCAAGGTCGATGGGATTATCGTTCAGCGGCTGAAGATGTGTGATAACTGGGGGTGTGATTCAGCCCTGATTCAGCGGCGGTCGAGGAAGGAGGGCACGCCGTGCTTGATTTTGGAAAGGGAATATCTGATGAGTGCTGTGGGGCAGATGAGAACTAGGGTTCAAGCGTTCTTAGAAACCATCGGGAGGTAATACAATGACTGAAAAATATCAATTGCACCGGGGAGCATATGAGTTACTGAAAGGAGCAGAGGACCCAACCATGAAAAATATTGCACAGTGGTTGGGGGGGGTCTTAAGTGCAGTGGATGAAGGGAAGCCCGTAGTATATAACCAATTTACCTTTTGGTGCGATACCATGGTTCCCATGGGCCTACAACCCCTCGCCCCCGAGCTGTGGGGGCTACTGCCGGGGGCTGCGACGTCGTTCCCTGCACTCGATGCTGCCCACGATTTGGGGATTCCTTCGGAAATGTGTTGGGCCGGTCGGTATGTGATAGGGGCCACATTGCTAGATCAGTTGCCGCCGCCGAGCATGATGGCACTTCCATCTTATCCCTGCGACAATTGTAAGGCAGCGTATCAGGTTATCGCGGAGCTTACCGGAGCCCCCTTGTACCTGGTCGATTGCCCTTACTGGGTAGAAGACGATGAGGAATCCATGGACTACTGGGTGAACCAGTACAAAGGGCTCATTTCCTTCATGGAGGAGCACAGCGGGAAGAAATTGGACTACGACCGGCTTAAGGAAGTGGCGGAGGAAAGTAACCGCTATATCGAGTATTGGCTTGAGGGGAAAGAGCTGATGAGACTGAAACCTCTGCCCCAGAATGGCCCTTGGGGGAGTCCCGCGGAAATTCTGACCACCTTTGGCAGTCCTTCAGCTACTGCGGCTATCAAAGCCCGACTCGATGCCTTAAAGGCGCGAGTAGCTAACGGAGAAACGGCAGTCCCGGAGGAGAAGGTGAGGGTGGTCTGGAACTATTTGCCCGTGCTCTGGAGCCCCGCGTTGTTCAATTGGATGGCGGAAATGGGAGCAGTGATTGCGCTGGCGATATATGACTGGACCTCGTTCGAGCCAATAGATACCTCCACCCCGGAAAGCACTATCAGGGGGATGGCGAAGAGGGCGCTGCATGGCTACATGGCCAGACAGGGCCGAGGCTCGTCCGACATCATAATCGAAGACACCCTGAATGCGTTTGAAGAGTATCAAGCGGATTGCATTATCGTCAACGGTGCTTTCGGCTGCAAGTGGCTCAGAGGCTCCTATGGCTATCTTAGCGATCTCTGTCGCGAGCGCGGAATTCCAGTAATGATGTTTGACGCCGATATCGGTGATTCCAGGGTGGTCTCTGATGAGGAGGTCAAAGCGAGGGTAGGAGAGTTTCTCGAAACCGTTATGGAGCGCAAGAAAGGAGGCGCATAGCGTGATTGTTGCCGGCTGTGATGTCGGCTCTACCACTGGTAAGGCCGTCATCATGAATGACCACACCATTGCCTCCTACACCATCATGTGGTGTAGGCCTAGGCCGGAGGAGACTGCCCGTATCGCTATAAATGAAGTGATGGAAAAGGTCGGCCTTTCCTCCCTGGAGGAGCTGGACTACATCGTGGGCACAGGTTATGGCAGGCTAAAGATTCCCTTCGCCAATGAAAATATCTCGGAGATAACCTGTCATGGCGTGGGGGCTCACTGGCTGCGTAACTCGGTAAGGACCATCATCGACATCGGGGGCCAGGATTTGAAGGTCATCGGGCTTGACGATAGCGGTAGGGTGATCGATTTCGTCATGAATGACAAATGCGCTGCCGGGACAGGAAAATTCCTGGAGAATATGGCTCGGGCTTTAGGGTTGACCCTGGAGGAGTTATCGACCATATCCCTGGAAGCGACAAACCCAGCGGTCATAACCAGTCAGTGCAGCGTATTCGCCGAGTCCGAGGTCATAACCTTACTCAATGAGGGTGAGGAGGTAGCCAATATAGCCAATGGGATCCATGCTTCGATAGCGAGCAGATTGGTGACCTTGGTGAGAAGGGTTGGCGCTAAAAATGACATTACCATCGCTGGCGGCTGTGCCAAGAATGCGGGATTAATCGACGTTCTGGAAAAGAGATTGGACACCGAGATAGTAAGACTTCCTGAAGACCCGCAGATCATCGGAGCCATCGGGGCGGCATTGCTAGCAACGGAGAGATTGGAGCGGAGTGCGTCGTCAAAATAGAAAGCTCGCGAAGATGCCACAGCAGAGCCACCCTACAGAAGAAGGATAATTTTGATTGTGAGCCGGGGATGGTGGCATGAAGGCATATGAGATACACCTAGCCAAGGTTCGGGAATACATAGCGGAGAAGAGAAGGCAGGGTAGGCTGATCACGGAAATCAAGTGCGATACCGAGGATGAAAAGCTTGTTCACGGCCTGCCGGTTGGCGTCGGTTCCCAAGATAAAAGAAACCCGATACTGAAGGAAGATACCTTCGTTGAATTAGGTAATCCCAGTGTTGCCTCTTGTGCTTTTATGATATGGAGCGATGATCTTTCCTGCGTTGAGGATGGGCGCATTACCTTGATTGGCGCCGATATCCAGGAAAGTGAGGGAAAGAGCCTACCTTTCGGCCAGGTGATAATAGTCGGCGGCACTGAGCTCAAGGAAGAGCATCATTTAGAGCTGGAGAGGACCCAGTACACATCGGACCAGATAGAGGGCTACATGCTCAGAAGCGTACCACGTCGGGTGTGGAGCAGGGTCGGCAAGGAGGCAGCAGGCAGAGGCTTTTCCTTCGAAACTCTGGGCCGGGCATTAATGGCAATCTTCAGATGGAAGCACCCCCTGGTCCAGGCCACGGAGGTTGTTTTCGTTACCTCGAGCAAGGAGGATGTGAACCAATTAGATGGCATTGCCGCTGGCGTGCGCAAGTTCAGTGGAGAGCTGAGGAAACTGAGGCGACAGGACGATGGCACCTATGAGTGTAGTGAGTATACCTGCGAGACTTGCGACGAGAAAGTGATATGCGATAGCATCCGGGAATGGGTCAAGTTGCGCCGAAAAAAGGCCACTGGAGTAGTCAGGGAACCTAGCTAATCGGTGAGCAAGGAGAGGACAGGCAATACATGGGTATGAACCGGACTTCATCAGCTACAAGATCGATTGCCATATGCGGCAAGGGTGGAGTGGGAAAGACAGCCCTTACCGTGCTCCTGACCAAGGTCCTTGTTGGGAGCAATGGCAAGCTCTTGGTCGTCGATGCTGACCCGGTAGTAGGTTTGCCTCAGGCGCTGGGAGTGAGCGTGGCCAAGACCATCGGGGATGTTAGCGAGGAAATAATCAGAGCCGCGCGTTCTGGCGGCAAGAAGGAGAAAATCGAAGTAGTCAGCATGCTTGATTACATGATTCTCGAGGCCCTCGTCGAGCTGGATGGATTTGCCCTGCTGGCAATGGGTAAACGGGAGGGACCGGGATGTTTTTGTCCTGTGAATGACCTTCTGCGGGATGCCATAGAATCCCTCTCTGGAAGCTTTGATATTATTCTCATCGATGGTGAGGCTGGTGTGGAGCAAATAAATAGGAGAGTGATCCGCAAAGTTGACATACCGTTAATTGTAACCGATGCCACGATTAGAGGCGTCCAGACCGCTGCCCTCATCAATGAGGTGGCCCACAAGCGCAAAGCCAAAGGGGGCACAAGAATGGGATTGGTAGTTAACAGGGTGAGAGAGGGGCAAGAAGAACAGCTAAGGCAAGCTGCTGAACAAGCGGGCTTGGAAGTTGTGGGGTTTATCCCCGAAGACGTGAACATAACCCAGCATGACCTGGTGGGCAAGCCGATTTATGATCTTGAAGACAATTCGCCCAGTGTGGTGGCGGTTAGGGAAATAGCCAGGAAGCTGGCTCTCTTGGCCTAATATCTAACTGGGGAGACCCTGCCAGAAACATCGGTCCTGTTTACAAGGCATCCCCGATCTCAGCGACACCAAAGAGATGCGGTAGGCTCCTATTTTGTTTCTGGCCTCGCTGATGCCGATGGCATGAAAGGGATGAAATGAGGGTAGAAGTAACCTTTTTCAACATTGTGAGGTATTACGCTGGCATGCCTGGTATGGAGGTGGAATTAAGCGATGCTATCACCCTGGGAGAGCTACTCCAGGAAGTGGGGCGCAGGGTAGGGGACAAGTTGCCAGTGTGGATGTGGGACTCCCAGAATCAGGCTTTCCACCGCGGTATTTTAATGTTTGTGAACAATGAACAGGTCAGGGACCTAGCACACCCGCTCCACGATGGCAGCCAGGTCTCTCTCTCCGTGAGCCTGTCCGGGGGTTAGGCCTATTCATCGCAGAAATCTCGAAGGGGTTAATGTGCTTACCACAACAGAGCGTGACCGATACCAAAGGCAAATAATGATGGATGGGTTCGGGGAGAGGGGGCAAGAAAAGCTGAAGCAGGCCAAGGTTTTCATCGCTGGAGCAGGGGGATTAGGCTCTTCTATTTCCATCTATCTGGCAGTGGCGGGGGTGGGGCAAATCCGAATAGTGGACAGAGATGTAGTGGAGCTAAGCAACCTTAATAGGCAAATACTACATTGGGACAAAGATATAGCTAGGGGAAAGGCAGAATCCGCTGGAGAGAAGCTTCAGCAAATGAATAGCGATATCAAAATAGAGGTAATAGCGGAAGACATAACCGAAGATAACATCCTGAAGCTCGTCGGGGACTGCCAGCTAATAGTCGATGCCATGGATAACTTCCCCACGAGGTACCTGCTGAACAAAGCCGCCTTGAAGAGGAATATACCTTTGTTCCATGGCAGCGTCTACGGGCTGGATGGGATGGCAAGCACTATTATCCCCGGGGAAACGGCTTGTTTAAGGTGTATGTTTCCTGAGCCCCCACCTTCGGCAACCTTCCCTGTAGTTGGGGTTACCCCTGGTATCATAGGCTGTATTCAGGCTACAGAAGTAATAAAACACATCGTAGGGATTGGGGAGCTGTTGCGCAACAGGCTCCTGGTATGGGACGGCTTGAGCACAAAGTTTAGAGAACTCACGGTAAAGAAGGACCCCCACTGTCAGGATTGTGGCTCTCGCTGAAGTGCTAGACCTGGTCGAGAATCTGCCTACGGGGTTAGAGCGACCTTCGTGCGACTGCCATCTGCTCTGAACGCAGTGGTGACATTCTTGGGGGACAATTTACAGAGGTCTAGTTCTGGCATAGTCCCACAGTTCGTCGCCACATCACAGCAGCGCCAGCAGCCCTGAGCCGCCGGTGATGGAAAAGGTCTCCCCCGTGATCCAGCTGGCAGCATCGGAGGCGAGAAAGATGGCTAGCAGGGCTACATCCTCAGGCATCCCAATGCGCCCGAGGAAAACGTCCTTGGCCTCTTCAGCCTGGATCTCCGGGGTGGACCACTTGAGGCCTGTGGTGGCGGTCAGGACCTTGCCCGGTGAGATGGCATTCACCCGAATCCCATAGGGGGCCAGCTCGTAGGCCAGCGTTTGAGTGAGGTTGGCGATGGCCGCCTTGGAGGCAGCATAGGGCGCCAGGTAGGGAGTCGCCAGGCGACCAGTCAAGGAGCTGAGGCCGATGATACATCCCTTCTTCTGCTCCATCATCACCTTGGCCACCGCCTTGCTGCACAAGAAGTGGGACTTCAGGTTCAGAGCGATGACTCCATCCCAGAGCTCCTCGCTCCAACTGTCAAAGGGGCCGGCAAATAAGGTACCCCCGGCATTGTTCACCAGGATATCTATGCGGCCAAACTCGTCCACCGTCCTTTGCACCATGTTCTCCACCTGCTCTGCAACGCAGACGTCGGTGGGGATGGCTAGGGCTCTCCTCCCCATGGCTCGAATCTCGGTGGCTGTGTTCTCGATGTCGGATGCGGTGCGGGCGGCAACCACCACATGGGCGCCGACATCAGCAAAGCCCAGGGCAATGCCTTTACCGATGCCCCTGCCTGCCCCGGTTACAATTGCCACCCTGTCGCTGAGGGCAAACCGCTCCAGCAGCATTCTTAGACTACCCCCTTTTCCTGGTTTTCAGGCCTGATCTTATCCTCCCGGACCCCTAAAACCCATAGCGCGGGTATTCCCCGGCAATCCAAAACTCGATTATCCCATAGCCGACCTGGTTGCCACAGCGGTACTCGCAGACAACGTCGTTTATACCGTAAAGCTCATCGGCCGTCTTGGGGTCAGAGATGTCCAGCTTGCCCCCATCCTTCCAGAAGGGGCCCATCCACTTCCCCTGAAACCATTCTTTGTAGCCGAAGTAACCTCCAGTCCGAAGATAGTAAACGGTCAGGGGGCGCAAGGTTACCTCCTTCTTGGAGCCATCGGCAGCGGTGCAGGTCACTTTCCCTGACTTCCACCTGCGGCTGCCGGGATAGAAATCAAAGTCGTGCTCCACCTTCACCACTGGCAGTTCCTCCCTGGGGTCCCCCACGGGATAGACCACTGCGCCGCTTAAGAAGCGGGCTTTACCCTCGTGGTCCTCCCACAGATGGTACAGCATACCCCAGTCTTCGAACTGCATGTCGCACCACTGTAACAAGAAGCCTCGCCCAATCTCCGGCGGCGGCTGAACTCCCACCTCTTGGACACCCATCAGCATGGTCGGTCTTATGCCCCACGAATGGTCCCTTTGGGCCCAGAAGGTGTCCTCCGTCAGCTCATATGTCTGCCCCTCCACTTTGACCCACCCCTTGACCCGACCCTGCTGGGCAAAGCGGCGAATATCATTCACCACGCGACCCATCTGACGGCCAAACTGGGGGATCTCCTCGTGGGCAGCCATCCTGGCTGTGAACTCCACATCAAAGCTCACCCCATACTCATTCTCCTCCATAATCCACCTTGTCCGCCTCATCCCTTCGAGGACCTCATAAGACAAGGGGCCGACCTTGACCTCATCGATCTGGGGGCGCAGCTCCCGGGAGAACAACGTGTAGTACTGGGTCTTGCCATCGATAGTTACCCCGCCGTGACCGTCGATGACATTCCTGTTGGGATGATAGCCGTAGCCAGTATCAATGACGAGCTTACCCGAGGGGTCGTGGGCGGTTAGCCACAGCTTCTCGCACCAGCTCCTATCACTGGTGACGGGGTGATCGAAGGTGGAAGCGATCTGATGGCAAACAAAATCATCGTATTTCGTGAGCATGACCTCTCTCCTTTCGTAAGATGACCCAATGATAGACACGCAGCCGTGGAGTGTCAAGCCATTCCCTGATCTGAAAGCCACCCTCGGTGGGGAAAAGGGAGGGGGCTTGCGATGAGGGCGAGAATTTGACCATATCTAGGCCAGGCTTCCATTATGAACCTTGGCCCTCCAGTTGCGGGCCAAGGTTCAACAGCCAGTTTGTGGCCATGCTCAGGGAATCGGGGATGGTGGCTCAAATGGCAAATCCAGCTGAGGAAACTCTTCCTGGCTACTTAAAGATCTCGATAGCCAGCGTCTCTATCTCCTCCGCGGTGTACAGCTTTACTACCTCGTACTCGCGCTCCCCTGTGACCCGGTAGATGGGCATCGGCCACATTGCCACATGGCCAATGCCATTAAGCTCCTCGAGGCCGAAATAGAGGGGCCCAACCAGGGTCTCGAACCCAGCGCGGCTCTCCATAGTCTCCAGGATTTTTTCGGTGTCATCCACGGTGCCGGCCTGCTTTAGCGCTTCGGTCATCACAGATACCACCATAAACGTCCAGTACGCAGCCGGGACAAGCTCCATACCGAAGCGAGCCTCGAACTCATCAGCCAGGACTGCCGATTCAGGCCACGGGTCACCCAGCGGGTGGGGCATAGTGATATAATAGCCCTCACACCTATCCCATCCTTCCTGCTCGCCGTAGAGTTCCAGCCAGTAAGTGGACAGGGCGAGCCCGTCATAGCCCCTGTCCCACATCTGACCTAGTAAGGTAACACCACCTATAATGAGGTCAGGTTTGAAAGGCATCAGAACGGTTACTAGATGAGCCTCTTCCGTCATCCCAAGAGGGGTGGCTATATCCTTAAGTTTAAGACCATAGTAGTCACAACACGCCTCCACAGCATCGCGCTGCTGGTATCCCATAGCATCATCAGTGTGAACGTTAGCGATACGCTGCACCTCGGGGTGCTCTTGGGACAGCCAGTCAAAGAAGGCTACATAGCCCATTGCCCAGGTGGCGGCCACTTGGAACATGTAGGGTTTATCCGGCGTGAACTGGTCCCAGTTGGCACCCGCAATGTCGAGTATCATCCCCACTGCGTCACATAAAGGTTCAGCAGCCAGCCCGGGATCAGCACCAGACTGGAACATGACGTCTACATCATGCTCATAGATCAACCTGTTGGCTGAAGAATACCCGCCCGGTGTAGTGAAAAGATTATCTTCGAAGATGGCCTTCCACCGGTATTGCTCTCCGCCCACCTCGAACACCCCGATCTCCTCAATACCTAACTTGAATGCGTCTCTTGCCGGGATGCCCATGACGGCTCCAGCAACGCCGGTCAGCGATAGCCCGAAGCCGAACTTAAGCTCGGTTACCCCCTCTTCCTCCTCTGCCTCCTCTCCGCCTCCGCCACAGGCGGTGCCAATAACCAGCGCCAGGCATAAAACTACACTCACTGCTAAAGATAACCACTTCTTCATGCAACTCCTCCTCCTAATACTTCTCGGGCAGTATCAAGACAAGGCAAGGCCGCCCATCTTGGAGTTGCTATCGGGGGCTCACACCAGCACCCCTTCCAACTCAGCCATGATCTGCTCCGTGGTGAAGTGCCTTTGAGTGATGGCGGCACTGGGACAGGCGGCAACGCAGGTGCCACAGCCTTTACACAGGGCCTCATTGATGCCAGAGACCTTCTTCTCCTCATCGAAGGAAATAGCGTTGAACGGGCAGAGGGGAATGCAGGTCTTGCAGCCGGAGCATTGCTCTTCATCGACGACAGCAGTGATACCCTCAAGCTCCACCTTGCCCTTAGAGATCATCGCCAGGACCCGCGCTGCTCCTGCTGAGGCCTGGGCCACGGTATCAGGGATGTCCTTAGGCCCCTGGCAACAACCTACCACCTGAATTCCGTCGGTCATTGTGGCTACTGGGTCCAGCTTGGGATGCCGCTCCAAGAAGAAGCCATCGGCACTGCGGCTTAGGGAGAAAAGCCTCACCACTTGCTCAGCATCGGAGCGTGCCTCGATGGCAGTGGAGAGGATAACCATATCCGCGGGGACCCTTACCATAGAGCCGAGCAATGTGTCCTCAACGACGAGGATCAGCTTCCCCTTTTCCTCCTCGCTAATCGCCTGATCGGTAACCTCACTTACCTTACCGCGGATGAACTTAACCCCTTCTTCGGTGATGCGCTCGTAGAATTCTTCGTATGCCTTTCCAAAACAGCGCATATCAATATACATCTGGTATACTTCGGCATCGGTTTTTTCCGTTATCAGGTGAGCGAATTTGAGGGCATACATGCAACACACCCGCGAGCAGTAGGCGTGATAGTGCTTATCTCGGCTGCCCACGCAGTGGATGATGGCAATGCTCTCCGGGGCTGACCCGTCCTTGAGAACGATGTTACCCCCTGTGGGACCGGTGGCATTACACATCCGCTCAAACTCGATGCCAGTGAGCACATTATCGTAACGTCCGTAGCCATATTGAGTGATGGGCGAAGGGTCGAAGACATCATAGCCTGTAGCGACGATGATGTTGCCGACCTCCAACTCCATGTATTGGTCCTTCTGCTCGAAATCGATCGCCTCAGCCTCGCAGAACTTCTCGCATGCACGACATTTGCCTGTCTTGAAGTAGACGCACGTTTCGGTGTCGATAACGGGGATATTGGGAACTGCCTGTGGGAAGGGAATATAAATTGCCTTCCTTTCGCCTATCCCGGCATCGAACTCGCTTGGTGCCTTCCACGGGCATTTCTCCTGGCAGACACCACAGCTAGTGCACTTCTCCTCATCCACATAACGGGCCTTTTTCCTGACCCTGACCTTGAAATTGCCCACATAACCGGAGACCTCTTCCACCTCGCTATAGGTCATGAGTTCGATATCGGGGTGGGAGCCTACATCGCTCATCTTAGGGGTTAGGATGCAGGCGGAGCAGTCAAGGGTGGGGAAAGTCTTGTCCAGCTGTATCATGTGCCCACCTATCGAGGGCTCTCTCTCCACAAGGTAGACCTTGTTGCCGGAATTGGCAATCTCCAGCGCTGCCTGAATGCCGGCGATGCCCCCGCCCACAACCAGGGTGTTGGGATTGACAGGGATCTCCGTGATCTCTAAGGCTTCTTGGTAGAAGACCCTCCTCACCGCGGCATTGATCAATGCCTTTGCCTTGTCGGTAGCCTCTTTACCGTCCTCCGTCACCCAGGAGCAGTGCTCCCGAATATTTGCCATCTGAAACAGATAGCGGTTGAGGCCTGCATCCTCGCAAACCCTCCTGAATGTGGGCTCGTGCATCTGCGGTGAGCAGGAGGCGACAACAACCCGGTTGAGCCCCAGTTCCTTGATATCCTGCTTGATAAGATCCTGGCCGGGGTCAGAACACATAAACCTGTAGTCGCGGGCTACCACTACCGAGTCCAGGCTACGGGCATAGGAAGTTACCGCGTCAATATCAACCGTAGCTGAAATGTTGGTTCCACAGTGGCAGACATAAACGCCGATTCTTCTTTCATCCATGTTCATATTAACTCCTTAGGTGCTAGATTGCTTGCTCAACCAGCTCGGAGATGTCCTTAGCCTGGATTATTTCGCTTTTATCGGCTGTGAGCACACTATCCTCGAAATTGATGATGCAATAGGGACAGGCGGTGACCAAGAACTCCGCTCCCAGCCCAATTGCCTGCTCAATCCTGATGTCAGAGAACCTTTCCCCCTTCTTGGTCTCCATCCAGATCCTGCCTCCACCACCACCGCAGCAGAGGCTGTTTTCCCGAGAATTGGGCATCTCCACTAGTTCCAAACCGGGAATGCTCTCCAGAATCTCACGAGGTTCATCGTAGATGCCATTGTGCCTTCCCAGATAAC
>JABUBL010000214.1_pt1 | contig 15381 bp, 12 predicted proteins | sample 7240371 | NCBI WGS metagenome assembly JABUBL01 (sample SAMN07256343, study PRJNA390944) | subsurface metagenome | isolation source: Methane hydrate marine sediment | place: Pacific Ocean: Eastern North Pacific, ODP site 1244 | collected 2002
TAGCGATTGCAAGCCATCCATGATTTGTCAAGAAGTGACCATATACAATATCAGGATTTTCTTGAAGGAGTATTTTTCTTACACGGGATGCTTTCATTCTCCGGTAAATTAAGTTTATCATTTTCCTTATATCGGGAAACATTTTAAGAAGATATGGCGGTGGATTAAGAGTTTTTACTGGAACCCCATCTATATCACCTTCTTGTTCTGAAAGAACGAAAACATTGTGCCCCCTGGATTTTAACCCTGTTACCCATCTTTTACAATGAATGCTTCTCATACCACATATCACACAAATTTTCAAAGGTCGCCTATTCATAATACAACTAACATCTACTACGATATATTTTTTCTGTCACCGCCGATAAGGCAAGCACAACCCAAAAGTGTTTGTATGTCTGAGTAGATAGAAAAAGTCCACCAATAACAAATGTTAAAAGCATCCCTTGGCAGGTTTTGACTAATCTGTACATAATCATATCATTACGTGTAAGGGCAGCTCTTTGAGTTTTTATCGTTGCAAAATATGAAAAGATTATTATTAATAAAAATGGAATAAAGCCCACGATACCGAGATTAGCAAGCATCCCTAAATACATATTGTGGGCAATAAGTGCACCAGAGGATAAAGGTAAAATCGAATACTCAGGATAGAATTTAATGAAATTACCTGCTCCAACACCAAATAGAGGATGATGCATAAATACATGAAAAGCAGCCTTCATTGCCGAAAAACGACTGACTATTGCAATTATCCGTTCTGGTGCTGTAATACTCAGGAGTTGTAGCCATGTAGTTCCAGGTCTTGAGAAAAGCGCGAAAATAATTCCAGCACCGATTAAAGCAGGAAGGACAAAACGACATGCTTTTTTATTACTTACAGATATAAAAAGCAGAACTAAAATTAATGTAATCAATCCGCCTCGTGATAATGTACTGGGCACAGCAAATAATATTAGAAAGAACATTATCCCCGTGAGAACCTTCCATAATCTAGATTTAGAAATTAAAATTTCGTTAATAGCTATTGGAATGGTCATTATGAGGAATAATGCAAAATAATTGGGATCTGCACCAAAAGCCCCCGTTCTGATAAACCCCGCTACTCTCCAAGAAGAGAACATAAAAAGTGTAGTAAGAAACGCTGAAATCATCAGACATTGTTGAACAAGTCGTAGATCACTCAAGGATTTAACCATACCTAAAATAAGAAAATAAATTAGAAAAGCTGTTATAAATGAAACAAGTTCTCTTAGGCTAAGTTGAAAATCCACAGAATAAAATAACGATAATAAAATAACTCCTCCAAGAATAAATATAGCTATACTCTCTCTATCAATTTCTGGAATAGTTATCTTCCCTTTCTGAAACTCCCTGATGATATATGACCCCAGAGCTATAATAAAAACTATTTTTAATATAGTAACGCCTGTTGTAATAACAAGAACTCGACTTGGAAATATAAAGAGAAGAAATAATAGAAGTCCAATAATGGGTTTTTGTGCAATTAGCACTCCTAAAATTACAAGCAAAAGCAGAGCCCATGGTAACCAAGGTTGGTTAAAAATCAATGAAAAAGTAAGTACTATGCTTTCCACTACAATAATTGCAATAAAAATATATCTTTTATAACTCATTACACTATGCAAAAAATTCTTTTAAGAAAAGTTCAATACTTATCAAGTACGCAAGTTTTTGGGTATGATCAAATTTTCCAAATTCATGTTCTGTTATTAGTTTTTTAATATAGTCAGAGTTGAAATATGCTCTGGATAAAGATTTCTTGCTTAAAAGTGTTTCTCTTGTGAAATTTCTCCAATAGGTGTTCGATCTTAACCATTGTTCAATATCTACGAAGCAGTGTCTATATGGTATAGTAATCTTTCCCCTTGAGTAATTCCACAGAATTCTTCTGATTCTATGTTGGGCTCCCAGAATGTATCTACTCATACTCCATATGAACCGAGGGGAATAAGGTGAAACCATAATTCTCTGATAAGAAATCCTTGCAAGTTCAGGAGAAAGTTTCTTCAAAAACTGAAGGTAAATATGATAATTAAACCTCCATTCCGGCGGAATTGTAAGTACAAGATCAATAAAATGATTATCAAACGTAGGAATAAGTTCCTCAACTTGTGACCACATAATGATGCTTCCCATTAGAGTAAAGCGTCGAACATGAGTTTGCAGAAAGAAGTGATCCGTTCGATTTGCAGGATGATCTTCGTCAATCGTATCAAATATCTCCTTGACAATTCCATCGCCAAACTCCTTTGCTTTACTATAATAATTATTGTTAAATAAATCACGCAGAGTATATTCTGAAAAATTACACATTTTTTTGATGATATAGTTAATTACTTCACTATCTCGCTTTATAGAAAATAGTTGCTTGCTTAAATAACTACCTCCCAACAGTAGATCTCCTGCCAGGCCAGTAAAACTCACATCTATCAGTTCTTTCATCTTTTTATAAACAAAAGGTAGATAAGCGACAGATATTATATCCATTCCCTCCGACAGGCATATTGTTTCTTTAGCTGTTTCTATAAGTATTTCAGGATATATCTCTATTACCTTATGTTGTAACAACGGATAATTTCTTTTTGCCTCTTTAACAACCTGTCTTGCTATCTGAATTTCGTCACTACCTTTCATTCCAAAAGTATAAGCATACATATCCTTTGACTTATCAGTCGCTCCTATTATACATCTGGAATCGAGTCCTCCACTAAGGGATATCCCACATCTTAATTTATCTTCCATGCGGATTTTTACTGCCCTCCTGAAACAATCAGTAAGTTGTTGCACAGTATCGTCTTTGTTTCTCCGATGTTCAGGTGTGTATTTATAAGTCCAATATTTTCCCATCTCTACGTTGCCGTTTTCAAAAGTAAAAATAGAAGCGGGGGGTAATACTGACACATTCTTAAAGAGAGTTCTATTATCGAGAAGATGCCCAAATCGCAGTATCTCAAACAATGCCTTATCATCAATTTCTTTGTTCAATTTATCATCCTGTAATATTGATTTTATCTCAGAGGCAAATATCAGCCGGTTATTATTTAGACAATAGTAAAGTGGACGAAAACCATACCTATCATTGATTATTATAATCTTATTCTCTTGAGATAGATAAATAATAATGGTGAATACCCCATTAAGCTTTTCAACAAAATTATTTCCAAACTCCTTATATAAATAGAGACAGAATTCTACATCATTGCTAATTTTAGATATATATCTCTCTTTTCTTAATAATTTAAGATCTTTCTCATAGTCATAGACTTTGCCATCTAAAAACATATATATTTCACCATCCGTTACAGGCTGCGGCTCGGGGTTAAATATGCCCAGATGAACTCTGGCAATACCAACAGGTGATCTGAAGAACCACGAGCTCACTTGATACCAGTCTTCGTGCTTTATTGAATTGCTCATTTTCTCAAGCAGGTCTTCTCCTGCATTAAAATCGTAGAAGCCAACAAAACCAGGCATAATTATTTTCTGGGTATTAGTAAGTAGGTTAATAATTTAAACATACTCTTATCCTCTTTTGTCAAAAGAAAACCGGAAACGAAAACTGAATAGCAAATCAATATAATACATCCAAGTAAATACGGATTCATAAAATGTATTCCAAAATTGAATAAAACCATAGAAATCAATACCAAGGTAAATATTTTTATATACCACCCTATATTGATTTTTATTGAGAGTTTTTTTATGATCAGAGCCAAATTAACAAAAGCACCACCCGAGAGAGAAATTGTGGTCGCCAATGCTGCACCACGTATGCCTATGATTGGTATTAAGACAACATCCAGAAGTATGTTGATTATGAACATTAGAGTAGATATTTTTAAGGATAAATCTGGTCTCCCTATCGCACTTAATGTCCCACCAATCGGCTGAGCAATACTGCCCCTTATTACTGTTCCAATCAGTAATATGTGCAAAGGTAAAACAGAACAAGCAAAATCTTTTTTGAATAAAAATGTAAAAATATCCACAGAAAAAAAGAAAATCCCAAGACCTATTAATACTAATATAATAGTGCAATATTTCATAACTTTGTTGATCATAGTATTTAATGCATCGTAATTCTTTTTACTCCAATATTCAGATGTAGCAGGGTATGTTATCTTCTGAACAGATAAAGGTATTAGCCAGAAAAACCTGCTTAGACTCACAGCAGCTGCATAATATCCAACATCAGACAACTTAAGAAAAATCCCAATCAAAATAACATCTAACCGATTGTTTATCTCATTTATTGCACCCGCTCCAAATACTTGGCTTCCAAATCGTAACATTTTCTTGACTGTTGGAATGAAATTGGCAAATTGCATTTTAAAATGGGAAACACTGAATATTATTGAGAAAAAACAACCGCCAATTGATGATACAACAATTGCAATTACTGCTCCCAGCGAGCCAAAGTTACAATAAACCAGTATAGAAGTCACAATTACCATTAAAATACTCTGAATAATTATTACTATTGCATACTTTTTCATCTCCCTAAGACCATTTAAGAATCCTAACAAAGTATTGCATACTAAAGCAAAAGGGAAAATTGGAGAAAGTGTCTTCACCAAAACAGGTAGTTCTGGCATTTTGAATATATTAGCAAATATACCTGAAATAAAAAAAAGTAATGTACTAAATCCAATTCCCAAAAACAATGAAGTAATGATACCGCTTGATACAACCTTATTTAGTTTATCTTTATTATCCTTAAATTCAGCAATATACTTAACGATTGCTGATGGAATTCCAATTGAAGCAAAAAGCATTGTAATCCCATAAATTGTTAACGTTATACGATATAATCCAAGCCCATCCGCTCCGAGGTACTTTCCTAAAACAACAGTGATGATAAATCCCAGAAGCATCTTTGATCCATTTGCTGTAAAAGTTATACCAACATCTAATGCAAATCTTTTGGGTTTTAACATATATTGCTATCTCGAATAATTTAAGGAAATAAACTAAACACCCACTTTTCTTAAAATATTTACTATCCTTTTCCTTGCTTCCCCATCCCAGAGAGAATAGATTTTTCCACATTTTCTATTGCCTTCGAGAATCTTCATAGATTCTTCTATTATTCTGTTTTTATTAGTTCCCACTAACATATTTTCCCGTTTCAATCGTATAGGGTCTCTCTGTATTCTTCGGATTGTTAGACAGAGAATTTTAAGATAGTTGTTTTACTTGCATACTCCCTGAATCCGTAAGAACATACCACATATTCTTCTCATGATTCAGAAGCTCCAGATAACCTAAGGGATCTTATTGCTTTAGTGCATTCATCGATGGATAATTCAAATTCTTTCATTATTTTCTTTATTCTCTGGTGGATGGGGAAATTTCCTTAGAAATTGTTCAATGCATCTATTATACAAGATAATGTATTAACTGTGGTCACATTTGAGGGTCTATGAATGGGAAAAACAATACATTCAGTGGTTGCTATAATTCTGTTAGCATTCAGAAGTTCATGAAGTTCAGAGGATTTTACATCTTGTATATAATTCTCTCCCACGTTTATCTTCCCTATTCTCTCCTTTTTCCTGTCAAGATCAAAGGTCTTAAATCCTTTTTTGGCAAAGAGAACAAGAAGAGGAAGGCCTACATATCAAGATCAATGACTCCAATAATTGCATTCTTACTCCCAATTTTTTTTCTCAGCATCTACCCTTCTTCGAACTTTGAACCTTTTAATTTTCCTTCCTATTGCATCGAAGTCTGTTTTTATCTCCTTTCCCATATTTAGCCATTCCTCACCCTCTTTTTTCCCTTTTATTCTTTCAGTGTATTCAAATAAAAATGCAAGGCCGGTACCTACAAAGAGACTAAAAATGAATGAAACAAATACCATCTTCTTTCTTTTGGGGAAACTTCTTCTTTCTGGTGGTGTTGCTCTGTCAAGAACCTGAACTGTCGGGGTATCCCTCACCTCCATTATCTTTGCCTGTTCGTACTGTTGGGTAATTAACTCGTAAAGAGTCTCTTGAACCAGTAAATCTCTTTTTCTCCTTGCAAGATCAAGTAAAACATCGGGAAGTTTTGCGAATGGTATGGAAAAACCAGCTCCGAACCCATCTTTGCCCTTTCCTATCGCTTCAATTTCCTTCTCTTTTCTTTTCAGTTGGGCAATTTTATTTTGTAATCGAATTATCTCTGGATTGTTTTTCAAACTATATTTATAAAGTATTCCAAGTTGAACCTCATTTGCCATAATCTGAGCCTTTATATTAGAGACTACTTCAATCGCAGCAAACATCTCGTCTGAAATTGAAACCGTCTTATGTCGTTCCTGAAAGTCTTTTAAGGATTCTTCCGCTTCCTGCAGATCCTTTTTTACTGTTTCTAATCTCTTTTCGAGAAAAAGCCTATTTTTCTTACCAACAGTCATATTAACATCACGATTGAATTTATCAAGTTCTTCTACAAAAGAGTTTGCTATTTGTGAAGCAAGTTCCGGTGTTTTCTCTGTTACAGAGATAGTAATTATACCCTCAGGAGTCACCTCAACAGTAGTACAACTTTGTAATTTCTTTAATCCATCCGTTACTAATTTTGCTTTATAAATATTTAATAGGTCATTCTTCTTTAGCACCTCTGTCATTATCCTTCTACTTTTTAACTCTTTCGCAAAGAGGTCCGAAAAGGTAGCCATCCCAGGAAGCATCCTTGAAAGAGTTCCACCTCCGAGCATTCCTCCGATACCACCTCCTAAAAGAGACGAAATTCCCATTGAACCAGTATTTTCTGTTGGTGGTAAAATTGTAGTCACTGCAGTCCATTTTGGGGGAAGTACAAGACTTATTATAACTGCAAGAATAGTAATCACAGTCACATTGAAGACTATGATCCTCCTCCATTTTATTAGTATGCTTAAATAATCCTTTATGTCTATCTCTTTTTTCATCTTTCTTTTTATTTATAAGTTGAAACAGTCCAGATTATGAAAATTAAATTTGCTGCATTCAAAGTTACTTCCAGATAGTCTCTCCATCCTTTAAACTCTGATCTTCCGATAACTATTGTATCTCCCGGTTTTATTTCTACACCGCGTCTCCATTTTAATTGAGTACCATCCCATCGTGTTATTCGAATATCACCTACATTTGCTCGCTCAGCATAACCTCCTGTAACTCCAAGATAGTAATTAAAATCCGCTCCAGCTTCATATTCAAATGTTCCTCCCTGCATTACCTCTCCTATTATTGTTATTGTGAAAGGCTCCATAGGAATAGTAACAACATCACCAGTTTTGAGTTCAATATTGCTTATACTATCATTCTCGATTAGCAATTTATAGGGGTCTACCTCGAAGACATCACCGGGATTTTTTATATTGTATATTTTTATTGTTCTTGTCAAAGAACCCCTCTTCTGAATTCCACCTGCAAACTCAATCAGGTCTTTTATTCGGTCTCCTTCTTTCAACTCATAATTCCCGGTTCTTAATACCCTCCCTGTAATCTTTACACTCATAATTGCCTGAGGAGCCATAACAATATCACCCGCTTTTATATATGGATTCTGTTCCATGTTACCTTTATAAAAAAATTCGTAGAGGTCGTATATATGGGATGAACCATCCGGTTTTTTGATAATTATATTCCGATACGATCCTGTTTGGCTAATTCCACCCACCCTTCTAATAAGGTGTGAAAGTCTGTATAAAGGAGTAATCGAATAGACACCTGCTCTAGCAACACTTCCAAGAATAGGAATAGGAAATGATCTTAACCCAGTAAGTGTAACCCTAACATTTACACCTCTGAAATAGTTTTTTACCCTTTCCTCTATCACTTCTTTCAACTCTGCTACAGTCAATCCTACCGCTCTAATCTCACCGAGAGCAGGAACGATCTCGGTCACAGGTACAGTTGAAACTCCAGCAATAGGAAATTGTGATGTAGTAGCTCTCATTGATTTTCTTGGGATAAAGATGGTTCCATCCCGAGCGACACCGATAGTATAGTCAACATTAATATTTCCCCATAGGTTTAATGATATCCTATCTCCCGGTCCGAGGGCATATGTCAATGGTGAAAGAGCTGGGTTCATAAGGGATTCTATCATGAGATATTGATCACTCACATCTGGTATGAGATATTGATCACTCACATCTGGTATGAGATATTGATCACTCACATCTAGTATTTCTGCGAATAAAAAATTTGAATAAAAAAACAGTACAGTTAAGAATAAACCAGTTATTTTCTTCAATTATACCTCCATTACGTCCATTTAATTCTCTCCTTTTATCACAAATTTTGCCCATTGTCAAGGAAAAATATGAAATAGACTCAAAAGAAACTGGAGAGCACACTGAGACTAGAAGGCTGCTAATTCATCTAACAGCTGGTTATCACAGCACAGAATACCCAACATTAAGCCAAAAACTTACTTATCTATGGAATGAGAGAGTTTCCTTGCATCTTTGACGCGAAACAAGTTTCGCTACTCCTCGTCTTTTTTCCAAGGATAAACATCGCAGCTACATTATTAAGAAAATCCGGATTCTTCTGGTGTGAATAGAGGGCACACGCAGGCTAAAGCCTGCGGCTACCTACAGAAATAAATCGAAATTGCTTCGGTAGAGATTATTAATGTCTACTCGCAATGACAACTTTCACCCTCACCTTTACCCCGTGTAATAGGAAAATGTCTTATGTATAATCGTATTACACAGGGTGAATCCTCTCCTCCGTCTGCGTCAAGACTTCGACGGACAAAAAACCTGCTGAAGTTCATCCTTCGCAGTAGCACTGCTACGTAGAATGGACCTTGGCGTAGGCAGGCGTCAATGGAGAGGGAATAACCCAACATAGCTTAAGTCTGCTATTACGTTTACAACCATATTTATTCAATTGTATATATTACCTCTTCCATTATCTTACCATTTGTAACTCTACCCTTCTCCTCAACTGTCTTTATATATGATGATAGTATTTTCATGAGGTCACCTATATTTTTTTCGAAGAAGTCCCTGTCTTCATATGAACGCCACCTTTCTGAATTTTTGATCAATTCAATCTCCTTTTTATATCCTTCTCCAAAACCTTCAACATTTATCCAGGAGTAAAACGCTATACCTTCTTTTTTAATCGTTTCCCTGTGTTTGAAGAAATCCTTTACATTTGAGAAGAAAAGTATATCACCCTCCATTGAAAGTTCTTGACATTTGTTATTATCAGTGATATTATTTTGCTCAAACAAGAAACTTGAAACATTCAAAACAATGCTTCTTATGGAGTCGGCATATAGTGTTAAAATCAGTACGGTACTGAAGAAAGAAATTATGTAATCACATTGTTACTATGTGCCATAAAATCTCTAAAATTTCTAAAAGGGAGGTAGGTATGTGTAAGGAGAGCAGTATCAGTTTTAAAATCCTTAGCATCGCTGCAGCTCTTGGAGTTATGGTATGGGCAATGATAGGGTGCGGTGTGATAAGTTCGGTGCGTCCATTGGGTCAGGGAAAACACTCTCTGACTTTTGCTGTTGGTGGTCCCTTTGCCGATTACTATGGAGGGTCTAAACCGATTCCTTATGGTCTTGTTAGATATAGACGGGGTCTTACAGAGAGAACCGACTTCTATGCTTCTTATCACCTTACTCCAGCGATATTTGGCATTCTTGGGTTAGATTTCGGCATAGCAAAACAGTACGCTGTTCAGAACAGTATACGTCCAGCAGTAAACATCGGTGGGGGTCTCAATTTCTTTTTTCAGGCATATGACACATCGCACTCTCTCTCGTTCGATCCAAAAACATTCAGAGCTTTTCCACAGGTTTTCTTCGTAGGAAGTTATGATCTGAAGAGTCACCTCATTTACTTCGGCGCCGATAACATGCTTCAGTGGACAAGCCCCTATCTTGTAACAGCACTAGTTCTTGGAGGTGAGTACAGGTGGTCAAGGCTGTTCAGAACAACACTTGAAACACGCTGGTTTGCTCCATGGGAGAACTCGACCTTTAGAGCTGTCAATTATACTGCTCCGATATTCAAACATGGAGACATAGGTCTTGTACTTGGGTTAAACCTTTATTTTTAGATATCAAACACAAATTAGGATGTCTAAACAGGTATAATATATTATACCAGGAGGATATTATGAAAACTACTCAAGCCTTCCTTCTCATTATTGTCCTTTTATTTTGTACCATATCTTGTTACCGAATCTATACGCTCGATGTTTTCTACTTTGAACCCGAGACCGTTGATGAGTATTTCCAGCCTGAGGATATCGAGGATTGGTATCATATCAGGTGGGTAATTCCTGACAGTCTTATTGAACCTGTGGTCCTCGATGCAAAAGGGAATAAAGTTTATGGATTCTTTGTTAAAGCAACGGATACAATCATAAACCCTGTCACTGTTATTTTCTCTAACGGTAAGGATAAAAACATCAACAGGTACTGGGGATGGGTGGAACTCCTCTGGGAGTGTGGTTACAATGTTTTCAACTACGATTATGAGGGCTATGGCAAATCAGAAGGTTCACCCTCAGATGAAGCGTGTTTCAGGGATAAGCGAAAAGCAGTCGACTATGTAAGAGCAAAAAATGATCTTGATCTTTCAAGAATAGTCTATATGGGGCTTTCTATGGGGACATATGTCACTGTCTACGGTGCTGCGGACTATGTGAAACCCGCTCTGGTTATCCTTGAATCACCCCCTGCATCATCTACAGCTCTCCTCAAGGACTCGTACCTACTTGATCTTCCTGGCTCCTATGTCTTGGATGCTGCAGACTTCGACTCTGAGAAACGTATCGCAAATATTGGGACCCCGCTCTTTCTGATGGCTGGTGAAGATGATGACTTTGTGGTCTTTGAGCGCAACGGTGAGATCCTCTTCGCAAAGGCAAAAGAACCTAAAGAACTCTGGTTAGTTCACGGAGCCACACATACAGACATCAAGGAAGTAGTAGGCTACGATGTTTACAGGCAGAAGATATCAGATTTTGTCAACACTTATCTGCCCTAAACCGTAAGCACTTTTTGTTGTTGTTACAAAGAGTGACACTTTCGCAAGGGAAAAGAAAGAAGTTAATCTAATGCTTGGACTGTCTTCTTCGAAATTGAGGTAGTTGTTTTTCGATAAAGTTGGCTAATCCTCTTCATTTAGCCTTTCACAGGCGTAGTAATCTTATTTGCCATTAATTTCATGAGCAGTGGAGTGGAGATTGCTGAGAGAATTGCCATAAAAACAACTGCTGTGAAAATTGTTCTGTCTATCACGCCATTTCTTAATGCAATTTCTGCAATAATCAACTCAACCGCTGCTCGACCGTTCATCCCAAAACCAACTGCCAGGGACTCAACGGGCTTTAATCCTGAAAGGAGTGCACCCCCCCCTGCTCCAAGTATCTTTCCAATAAAAGCAGTGGCAACGATTAAAAGCAGCGGTACACCAAAGGCAGATGTAGAAAACTGAACTGAGAATCCCACCCAGGCGAAAAAGAGTGGTGCAAATAATCCCCATATCCAGTTACTAAGGTTCTCTTTTTCAGATAATTTCAAAAATGGTCCAAGTATCAATCCAGCCAAGAATGCTCCTATAACGAGATGAAGCCCTGCAAAATGTGAAATGATCGAGAAGAGAAAGAGAAAGAGTATAAAAAATGAAAACCTCTCCTGTGGTGATTTCATTATTAAACGAAAATACTTTCGTAGTTTTTTACCGAAATGACCGAGTAGCACGCTGAAAATAACGAAAATTGCAGCAACTAAAACCATTATAAAGATATGCCTAATTGAAAAACTTCCTTCTCCTCTGGTCATATTCATAATTACCGAAAGTATCATTACACCAATTATATCATCAAGAACAGCAGCAACAATAATGGTCATTCCAACCTTTGTTTTTAGTTTCTTTAATTGGATAAGGGTAGCAACACTGAGAGCAACCGCTGTTATAGAAACTGCTGCCCCAAGGTAGAGAGAAGCAAGGAGTTCAAGATGGAGAAGATATTTACCTACAAGTAACCCCAGTGAGAAGGGGAGAACAACACCACCTATCGCTGTTAGTAGTCCATGTTTGGCAGAAGAAAACAGGGCGGAGAGATCAGTCTCAAGACCTGCTCCGAACATAATCATAATACCTGCAAAATCAACAAGTGACGTTAGTTTCGTGCTGGCATACTGGGTTGATAAAAAAAGATGTATTCTGTGACCCTCATGAAAAATGAAAGTTGCGATAAAGAGAAACAGTGGCCCAGCAATAATTCCACCAAAAATCTCTCCAATAATCCGTGGCTGTTTTAGTCTCTGAGCGAGATGTCCCAAATATACAGCCAGACCTACGAGTAAAAATATGTAAACAAATGTTTCCATTAGATATTCCAGAATCCTTTAAGAATCACAGGGCGATTAATGTTACCAATAATCATCACTTCTTTTTCATTTCATCAAATTGTCTCATTTAGCAAGAAAATACTCTTCTTCGTTTGCAAATTTATACTACAAAGATAATCTATAGTCAAGAAAAAAGAGAAATAATACCGTCAAATAAAGAAAAATACTATTGTCATAATAGCGATTATGAAGCTTAAGAAGGCAGCGAGGGAGAGAAGGGGATGGAGTTTCAAAATGAAAGAGACAAAGTGGAGTTCAAGAAAGCCAACAAAATTGGGGAATATGAGATTCAAAACAAAAACAATAAAGAGAAGCCCGAACAGAGAAGACCAGAAGTGGGCAAAATCCTGTCTTGAAGGAGTAAGATGAAGACTTATACCGAATGCAAATATAACATAGATATAGAATCGTATATTTAAAAGGTTTCTCCAGTTAAAGAATATTTTCAACATACAAACCGTTCTTTCAAAGATTGTGTTAAAGTATAACTTAAATTGTGGGAAGTTGCTGATTATATTAGAAGAGAGAATGGGCAATGTGTTACCCTCAATAAGTTGTGGCATAAGTAGTTTTGTGAGAAGGTAAATAACCAGCGAACCACCGAAGAAAGGTGCAACTGCAATTAATGGAATCCCAATATATTTATGAAACGGATTCCTTTCATTCCAGGAATGTTTTATGTGCCCCAGTTCGCCTGTCAGGAAATTTGGTCTAAAAAGGACCAATTCCTGTATTCTGTGTCCTGTCAATAGCGCGACAATAGCATGACTTAATTCATGAATGGGTGTGCCTATAAGTGCTAAAGGAAGGGCACCGCACCATCCAAACCTTCTTGCAAACCTTCTGTTTGCAAAACCGGAGAGTATTTCAATAACGATGCATGATGCAACTATAGGAAGAAAGAGTAAAATGGTCTTAAGACTGTTTGTGAGAGCATTAAGCAAATAGTGTATTATAATCATTTCCTTTAGGGGAAACAAAAAACGAAATCCTAATGACGAACGTCAAAGATATAGTAATAGTAACATATTAAACGAAGAACAAAATTTGGATTTACCTTGTTTTATTCGATAACTATTCTATCTATTATTCTCTGGTTATGTTCTATTGGATATTTTCTTGCCTGTTCAAGGTTTCCAAAGTAGAATCTTTGAAGACCAAAATAGACGATTAAGAGTGCATCCATTCTTCGGTCTTCCCTTACAGCCTTATACGTTAGATAACCAAGTGAAAGGTTTAAGGAAAAAGAGATGATACCTTGAAGTGGTTCCGAAGCATATATCTGTCCAGCACCCGGGATAAACGTAGAAAGAAGAAGAGCAACCTTTGGCGACTTGAAATGCTGAGCGGATATTTCCCTTAACATTTGAAAAGCACGTTCCTTTAGCGCAGAAGAGGTAATCTTATCGAATTCCTCCTCTGCCTCTTTCCATTTTCTTTCCTTAAGGTAACTTACACCAATGAGATAGTGGGTTGAATCAGATGACCCATCTCTCTTTTCCAAATCCTTCAACGTTATACGTACATATTCTAATGCACCCCTGTTGATAGAACATATAGAAGAACTAATGATCAAGAGCTTTTCAAGTTCAGAGTCTCTTACACCCTTCAGAATAAGTTTATCATAGATATTTTTTGCTTTGTCAAAATCATTACGTTTTCTGTAACATTCAGCAATTCTGAATTGATAGAAATCGACAGAATCGCTGTTATTTGAAAAGAAGGACATTCTTTGATATTCACCGATCGCCCTAAGGTAATCCTTTTCATTAAAAAGATATACCGCAAAGTTTCCCACACTTTCGTTACTATAGCAGGGACTAACTACAAAGAACATGAAAGTCAGTCGTAAAAATAATGTGGCAATACGGACCCAATGTTCAACAGTTTTCTCAAGATTATGAAACCTGTTGTGAGCAGAGTAAGTAATCTTTCTTATTGTCATATAAAATAATAATCTCGTTTTTTTATATGGAGTAAAGGTTATTTTTGTGGGTGCATCAAGTCTGGTAGGGATTATGAAAATCGATGATTTTTCCCTTTTGCAACAACATCGTTGTTGCACTCCATATATGTCATTCGTTCTTCCTAATGAGGGAGGAAGATGTATCTTAGAATAAATAGAAGAGTGAGTAAATAACAGAGCCAGCTTACCTCTTTCCCTTTACCACTAATGAGTTTCACAATGGGGTAAGAGATAAAACCAAATGCAAGACCATCTGCTATGCTATATGTAAGCGGCATTCCTATAAGTGTGAGAAATGCTGGAATATATTCAGAAGGGTCTTCCCAGTTAATCTTAACAACAGTTCTCATCATCATACTGCCAACGATTATCAGAGCAGGTGCTGTTATAGGATAGAGAAAAACACTCTCACTAACTTCAAAACCTCCCCCTATCATTCGTATAATAGGTGCAAAAAAGAGACTCACAAGGAAGAGAAGAGAAGTAACCACACTGGCAAAACCTGTTCTACCGCCAGAAGAAACACCTGCTGTGCTTTCTATATAACTTGTAACTGTAGATGTACCAAGGACTGCTCCAAAGATAGTCCCTGTTGCATCAGCAAGTAAAGCTTTGTTCGCCCTCGGGAGTTTTCCATCTTTTATAAAACCTGTGGCAGTACCAACGCCCACAAGTGTTCCAATGGTATCAAACATATCCATAAAGAGAAAAATTAAAATGACTGTTACGCCACCGAGTTTGAATGTGCTCACTAAGTCCAGTTTGAAGAATGTTGGAGCAATAGTTGGTGGAAGGCTTGCAATACCCTGGAATTTTACAACACCCATAAAAACACCTATTAGTGCTGTTGTAATTATACCGATAAGTATACCTCCTTTTATTCTCAATGCTAAGAGGATGGAAATAATAAAAATACCAATTATTGCAAGTAAAACAGGGGGTGAGTGCAGATTACCGAGAGAAACAATGCCACCAGGGCTTTTAATGATTATTCCTGCCTGAACAAACCCGATAAATGCGATGAAAAG
>JABUBL010000215.1_pt1 | contig 15372 bp, 17 predicted proteins | sample 7240371 | NCBI WGS metagenome assembly JABUBL01 (sample SAMN07256343, study PRJNA390944) | subsurface metagenome | isolation source: Methane hydrate marine sediment | place: Pacific Ocean: Eastern North Pacific, ODP site 1244 | collected 2002
CGGAATCAATAACTTCAAAATCGGGGGTGCAGAAAGTCTTGGGTTTGCTCTTGAATCAAACTTTATAAAACAGGCTGTAAATGATATTTATCAAGAAGTTTCCGGAGGAGATTTGATTTAAAATTTATTTCACTAAGGTATTAAGATGTAATGCTAATTTTTTCATATCTTCGGGCTTTCCCTCTAATTCTGAATAATATTTGTTATCCATTTCCCAAAAGAATTTATTTAAGAATTGTATAGTGTCTTTATAATTTTTAATTCCTCTTTTTCTGATTAGTTTATAGAAAGCACACGCATAGCTTGTAAGTGCTTCAGTTAACTCTCTTAGTTCAGGGTCTTTTATTCGATATATTTCTTTCATGAAACGAGACATGTCACTAAGTTCTTTATTCCATGTCTCTTCAAAAGACTGTTTTTTCTTTTCTGAACGGTCAATAATTCCATGTTCCACTAAGCCGGTCTGGAATCCAGACATTCCTTGTAACATTTTTTGGTTAAATCCACAAAATGGCATCTTTCTTTTCCTCCAAAAGAGACTCTTCTTTCTTTTTATCAACAAGTAGTTTTTCTAAGATAATTTCAACTAGCCCTTTGTGAAAAGAGTCAAGACCTTCAAGCATTTCTTCATTAAATCCACACATAGGCATTTTAAATCTCCTTTTTATCAAGAAATTTAGTTAAATCTTTCATATCTTCTGGTTTTCCTTCTAAATTAGAATAGTATTCATTATCCATAGAATGAAAATATTCAATTACTTTTCCAATTGTTTCTTTGTAATTTTCAATTCCTTGTTTCCTTATAATTAAATAAAAACCTTGAGCATATTTCACAATTCCTTCTGTTATAATTCTCTTAGCACTATCATCTATTCTATGTAATTCTGGAATAAGCCGTGCCATATCTGAAATTTCTCTTTTAATTCCTTGATCAATTGTTTCTCCATTTTTCTCAGAACGATATTTTAGACCGTGCTCGACAAGGCCTTCGCTAAGGGCAGTCAATCCTTTCAACATTTTATCATTAAATCCACATATGGGCATTTCAATTTCTCCTAAGTTTAATTTAATAAAAAGAGGCTTTATTTAAATATAAAACTTCTTCCTTTATTTTTTACTATATTGAAAAGATTTATATAATATATTTCATTATAATAAAATATGGATAAAAAAGATAAGAAAATCCTGACAGAACTCATAGTTAACTCAAGAATTCCAATAAACCAATTAGCTAAACAAGTGGGTATCAGTAGAGAGGTTGCTAGTTACAGATTAAACAATTTAATAAAAAAGAAAGTAATCCTTGGATTCTATGCAGTAATAGATACTGAAAAATTGGGATTTTCTAGATTTACCTGTTTCTTTCAATTAAAGGGAATTACGCATGAAAAAGAAAAAGAAATAATTAAATCCCTTTCACAAAATGATTTTATAACATATCTCAGTTCTGTAATCGGGAAATGGAATATCGTATTTGATTTATTGGCGAAAGATAGGAATCATTTAGAAAGAATAATAAAAGAAATAACAGAAAAAATCCTTACTAATTTGGAATCTTATATCATAATAAGCGCGGGCACAGAACAGGAAATGTTTCCAACAAAATTATTAGGGATAAAAAAAGAAATTCATTATAAAAAATCAGATAAAAAAATTAAAGTAGATAAAATAGATTTGCAAATATTAAAACTAATCTCGACAAATTCAAGAATAGAATATAAAGAACTCGCTGAAAAAATAAAATTAACTGCAAATGCAATAAAATATAGAATAAAGAATTTAGGGGTAGTTGGAATAATCAAAGGCTATACCGCTTCGATAGATATTAGGAAGTTTGGCTATGAATGGTATAATCTTCAATTAAAACTAACTTCTAACAAAAAAGAATCAGAATTAAAACGATTCTTAAGACAAAATTTAAATGTAATTTACTTTTATAAATATCTTGGGCATGAAAACTGGGACTTAGATATAGGGGTTATAGTTAAAAATTCTTTAGAATTAAGAGATTTTATTCTTGAATTAAGAGAAAAATTCGGAGATATTTTAAAGATATATGATATATATGTTATTGTAGAAGAATCAAAACCAAATCAGGCTCCAGAAGGAATATTCAAAACATAAAAACATTTATTAAACATCCTGTATATTTTAAAAAATGCAAAAGAAAAAATCAGGTGAAGGTCTAACAGCAAAAAAAGAAAAAAACTTTAGCAAGTGGTACACCCAAATACTTGACAAAGCAGAGATAGTTGACTTAAGACTTGGTATTAAAGGCTTTATCGTAATAAGGCCATGGGGCACAATGATAATTGAAAAAATGTATGATCTCTATGAAGAAGAGCTTCAGAAAAAAGGGCACAAACCAACAATTATGCCGTCGGTAATTTCAGAATCAAATCTAAAAAAAGAATCAAGCCACATTGAGGGATTTACTCCTGAAGTTTTTTGGCTTCAAACAGAAAAAGGAGAAGAAAAATTAGCACTAAGACCAACTAGCGAAACTCTCTATACCCCTATGTTTGCTCTATGGATCAGAAGCCACAGAGACCTGCCTTTGAAATTATATCAAAGAGGGTCTGTCTTTAGATATGATACAAAAGCGACCAGACCTTTAATCAGGGGAAGAGAATTCTATTGGATAGAAACACATAATGCCTTTGCAACAAAAAAAGATGCAGAAGCACAAGTTCAAGAAGATATCCAGACCACAGAAACAATCATGCACCAAAAATTAGGAATTCCTTTCTTAGCTATCAAAAGACCTGATTGGGATAAGTTTGCTGGAGCAGAGTATACTATTGGGTCTGATGTTTTGATGCCTGACGGAAGAGTTATCCAGCAACCATCGACCCACCTAATGGGACAAAAATTTTCAAAAGTATTTGATGCAAAATTCAAAAACGAAAAAGGCCAGGAAGAGTATCTATGGACAACAGCTTATGGTCCTGCAATGTCAAGGATTCTGGTATCAGTGATTTCAACACACGGAGATAACAAAGGATTAATCATGCCTTTCTGTATCTCTCCTATTCAGATAGTTATTATCCCCATCTTTACAACAAAAAACAAAGAGAGGATTCTAAAATATGTCCAAGAAATAAAAAATAAATTAAAAGGCTATAGATGTAAAATTGATAAGGGTGAAAAAAGACCTGGAGAGAAATATTATGAATGGGAATTGAAAGGAGTTCCTTTCAGATTAGAAATTGGTGAAAAAGAGATTAAAAATAAAAAAGTCGTCTTATTCACCAGGGATTCAGAGAAAAAAGAAATTCTTTCTATAAGAAATATCTCAAAATTAAAAGAACATGGAAGAAAATTTGATGAGAGATTGAGAAAAAAAGCAGAGAAATTTATGAATGGAAAAATAATTAACTGCAAAACCAAAGACCAGATTAAAAAAGCTATGAAAGAAGGAAAAATAGCAAGAGTGAATTGGTGCTCTTTAGATAAAAAAGCCATGAAGTGTGCAGAATATGTTGAAAAGGAAATAAACGCCGAGGTTAGGGGAATTCTTGCGAACAAAAAAGAAAAGCCAACAGGAAAATGCGTCATATGTGATAAATCAGCGAGGGAAGTCGTATATATTGCTAAGAGTTATTGAATTTTCTCTAAATTTGTTTTTCCAGATTTTCTCTAAATTTTTCTAAATCTTCAATCCTAATTTGTCCCCCTACAGCATCTTCATGTCCTCCACCTGAGACTTCTTTAAGATCCTTAATTGCTTCTAAAAGAATGTCTCTGGATTTTTTCCCCCTTATAGAAATATTTGCTTTTACTCCCTTGAGGTATACAACAACAATTGTCTTATCAGGAAAAAAATAACTCAGTTCATTTGCCAGATCCCCACTTATACTTAAATCCCCTCCATACTGAAAAAAAAGCATTTTGCCTTGTTTTTTTCCTATAGAGACTGCTTTCTCAAGTAAGTTTTGATATTTTGATTCTACCTGTTTAAATCTATGATGCATAGTATAATTTTTATTATTCTCCTGCAAAACATCATAAGGGGTTTTAACCTTCATTAAAAATTTCATCATATTTATCACATTTGTTGTTCTGTCTTTAAGACCAAAACCAAAAATTCTGGCAATTTTTCCTATCTGAGATTTATAATAAATATCAAGGGGTTTTCTTGATTTGATTGAGAGATCAGGGTATTTTTTTTCAAATTCGCTGTAAGATTTAGGAACAAATTTGTCAAAAATACATCCTACAACCACTATCCATAAATCATTTTTTTTGTTTGTTATCTGATAACAAAGAGCTGTCACAGGCTCCTCACTTTTTGATTTGTTTAGAAGGGGATTATAATAATTGACAAAATGTGGGATGGTTTCCTTATCAACAATATGGTGGTCTATCCACACAACAGGTATGTTTATTTTTTCTGCCTCTTTGAAGAATTCTTCTAGAACAACAGCCTTGTCCAGAATAAAAATATAATCTGCTTTAAGCTCATTAACTTTTCTAAAATAATCTTTATTAAGTCCTGGAAAAGATTTTATAGGAACTCCTTTGCCTCTTCCCAAATATCTCTGAAGCAAAAGAAAAGAACAAAGCCCGTCCTGATCATTATCAAAAAAGAAAATAGGATTTTGAGCCTTATTCAGATGCTCTTTAATCTCTTTTACTTGTTTTTTAGTCAGCATGATTCAGATTAATAAATAAAGTATTTAAATCTTGATTAATGCTAACCCCCACATTAGATTTTCTTGCCCATGAGTATTTTTTCTTTTAGATTTTTTATTTCATTTAAAAGTGAATCGACAAAATTCTCGTTCTTGAATACTGGTTTTAGGGATTCTTTATCAAGATTAAATATATTTTCAAGGGTTTTGAAATTTTTAAAAAGAATTTTTATATCTTTCTCAAGTAAATCTGTTTTACTTAAAATTCTCATTCCTTTTGGGAAGATTGGATTATCATGAAGTTCTTCGAAAAGCACCCTTAATATGTTTGGGGTTTCAATAAGAAAATCAAACTTCATATTCTTTAAGGCCTCCCCCATCTTTAAATATTTTGAACCAAAATAATCTTCAAGGATACTTTCTCTTTCTTTATTCAGATTTTTTGTGAGTTCCTTGAGTCTCATGCTTACAATAATTCCTTCTTTTCCAAGTTCAACCAAATACTTCTTAACATTTTCTGAAATTCTCCTTATCATTTCAAGTGTCTGTAAAACATTGCAGATATCACTCATAGTTACAAGATTTGTTATTTCAAGGATATTCAGGTGAGAAAAAAGATCATTAAAGACATCTTTCTGCTTTTCCAAAATCTGTAAAGTTTCTGCTGCTCTTCTCAAAACTTCAGAAGTTTCTTTTATGAAATAACTATCATCTTTGAAATACAAAGTGATTTTGTTTTTTCGTTCAGATATTACAATAACCATGGTTCTTATTTGTTTTGCTGTTCGTTCTGCTGCCTTATGTCTTATTCCTGTTTCTTTGGTTGTTACTTTTATACTTGGTATTAATAAGGTATTTGCATATAGAATTTTCTTTAAATCTTCTGAAAGAATTATAGCCCCGTCCATTTTTGCAAGTTCAACAAGTTTCTGCGGACTGAATCTATAGTTAATCTTGAAACCCCCTTCAACAATATTTAAAAGTCCTTCTTTTTCAACTACAATTAAAGCCCCCATTCTCGCTCTGAGAATATCATCAAGAGCAGTTCTTATTGCTGTTCCAGGAGAAATAATCTTTAAAATATCAAGAAGTTTCTTTTCTTCTGTTGGTTTTTCTTCATCTTTTCCTAATTTTTGCTTTGGTTTTTGTTCTACTTTTTGTTCAACCATAAAAATCAAAAATATCAAATCTATATAAACTTTTATCTAAAAAATCAACAGAAATTAATTTTTAACAGAAGCCAAAATCAATGGAAGAGCAATCGTTGCATCACAAAATACATCTATATAATCCTCTTCTTTTTTTGCGTTCATTTTCATTTTTCCCCAGGAAATTCCTTCTTCAAGAGCAGCTCCAGAACTGCCGCCTGGTTCAGGCCTGTCTGTGGTTATCTGAATCCCATAATTAGCTCCCTTAGAAAACTGTAGGCTTTGTTGAATAAAATTTTTTGGAACTCCACCACCTACATAAATAACACCATTCTTTTTTGAGCTCCATGCAATATCAATAATTTCTTTCATATCATCAAAAACATCTATACTGATGTTCTTTCCAGAGGTAAGTCTTCCCCAAACCATAAGCCCTATTCCAGAATCTGAAATCCCTGGACAAAATACAGGAATATTTTTTTCATAACAAATCCTCAAAATACTGTTGTTTCCTTCTGGAAGAAGTTCCCCAATCTTTTTCAAAAAACCGCTTATATTACCTGAATTCTGAAATTTCTCCCAGTTTTTTTCAAAAAATTCCTCAATTTTCTCGTAAACAGAATTTTTCATAAAAACATTATACATTCTATCAAATCCTTTAGCATGAAAATCTCTGTCATCCCAATGGTCACAATGATAATGAGATTCTCCTAAGGCCTCTATAAGATCATGAGTAAGGTTTGCCCCTGTAGTTACAAAAACATTGATTTTCCCCTCTTTAATAATATCTATAATAATCTCTTTCATTCCTGCAGCCACCATTGCTCCTGCAACACCTAAAAAAACCTTACATTCTTCGTCAGAAAACATTTTCTTCATTATTTCAGAAGCTTTTCCTATCTTTCTTGCTCCAAAACCAGCTTCTTTCATCTCATCAACCAGCTCAGAAACCTTCATTTCTTTTTTTATTTTTATAGATTTTATTTTTTCCATAATGATTAGTCATAATAAAATATTTATTTAAAACTATTAAGAACTATAAATTGGGATAGCCAGACTTTCAATAAGCTCTGTGTTTTTAGTCATATAAAATAAAAAAACAGGAGATTTATAAAGATATCTTAATCAAAGCAAATACTCTATCATAAAAATCTTTTTAAATGAAAAACCCGTGATAAATTTATGAACAAATGGCTTGAATTAATCTTAGGATTGGTCCTTCTTATAGGGGTAATTTTAGTGGGGTGGGCTTCATCTGCATATTCTTGGATGTGGCTTGGCAAAGATTTCAATTTTTTACATGCTGCATGGATTTTCCTTAAAGGAGGAATTTTCTGGCTTGTTATTATAATAGCCTTCTTATTAATTATTTTAGGGATAAATGACTTAAAAGAATAAGCCCGCTTTCTATTCTTTTCTTCTCAAGAGAATAAACTCAATAGGAAAAATTTCTAAAAAAATAAAAAATTATTTTTTAAGAAGTAAACCACCTATTACCGCAACAGCTCCGCCAATCAATGGTAGGTAGTAGTCAGCTCCATAAAATTGGCCTACTATTGCTACAATTCCGCCAATTATAATAAGTAACTTTGAACTCTGTGCCATTTCAACCTCCTTTTTATTTATTTTAATATCCTTAATAAAAAATTAAAGTATATAAAATTAACTTACCCAAGAAAAAAGATAAGACTACCTTCTATAATCGCTGCAATCAGTAAAAAAGGGAATATAACAAAAAGAAATACCCTAAGTGAGTTATTAACCTTGAAAAGAAAATCTTTAAGTTGATATTCTCTAAGGTTTTTATTTAATATAAGGGTTAGGATTATTGGTATCAAAAAAAAGGCACCAATTAAGGCAAAGATATTCTTTCTTTTCCAGTAATATTCAAAATATCTAGAGATAAAAGGAAAGCCTAATTTTAAGCCAAGTCCTGTTGAAAGAATTAGTGCGGGCAATTCAAAAATTCCGTGGGGAAGGAGCCTCCACAAAATAAAAATTCCTTCTTCACAAACCGCCCTTGAAGAAACAAATCCAAGAAGATACCCATTTAAAACAGAAGTTATCATTGAAAAAATTCCTAAGACAATTCCAAAAATCATTCCAAAGAAACCACTTTGAAGATTATTTAAAAAAATAAAACTTATTAGTTCTCCCTGAGACATTCCCGCTGTTTTTCTTAACAATTCCTCGATAAATTCCAAAATTTGTCTCTCAAGAAGCTCTGGGGCAGGAATAAAAGCACCAATAAAAATAAACAAAAGGAAAATAATCAGGATAATATAAATAAAATTTCTGGATTCTCTAATATATTCCCAGCTTTTTCTATAATTTTCTGTAAAAAAATTTTTTGTTTTTTTCCTTGCCACTTCTAAAATTCTTTTTTTGGTTTTTTTACTAATATCCCAACAGAGTTCTAACTAAAATATTTGTTAATATATTTTGTTTTTCTCTTATATTTATTTTTTAAGTATAATCCATAAGCTATTCCAACAACAAGTCCTCCAAAATGGGCTGTGTTTCCTATAGGCACATTTCCTGCAATTGAGATAAGCCACAAAACAACAAGAATTCCAGGGCCAGCATATTTCATTTTTATTGGAATTGGAATAAACATGATAAAAACAGGAAGATTAGGAGTTAAAAGAACGAGCAAACCAACCAACCCAAATAAAGCTCCAGATGCTCCAACAGCAAAAGTATTGAAGTCAGCAGTAAAAATTAAAGACGAAAAAACAAAAAATACTCCTGCAAGCAAACCTGAAAGCATATAAAAATAAAGGTATCTTTTTACCCCAAGAATTTTTTCAATGAGTGACCCGATAAAAAACAGTGAAAACATGTTTGCAAAAATATGAAAAAATGATCCGTGCATAAACATGCTTGTAATAAATGTCCACAGATATTTTCCTTGAAGAATGTTTAAGGGTTTTATTGCGATATAATCTAAAGGGATATTTAATCCAATTAGAATTGTAAAAAATATAAAAGCCATAATATTAATCAAAATTAAAATAATAGTTACGCTAAGCGAACTAAAAGCACTTCTTTTTTTCCTGGGACGAAAGCTATAAACTCTTGCCATTTTAGAATTATCTTCTCGGTTTCTTTTTTATTTTTTTCTTCGGTTTTTTGACTTTCTGAGTTTTTGATCTTTTTATGGATTTCTTTCTGGTCTTGGGCTTAGGTTTTAATCTTTTTGTTGTTTTTTTAATAGGTCTCTTTTTTATCGTTTTAATAATTTTCTTTTTTTTAACAGATTTCTTAACAGATTTTTTTCTCTTTGGACTTTTTCTGATTTTTGATTTTTCTTCTTTTCTTCTTTCTTTTAATTTAATCTTCTCGACTTTTTCGATTTCTTTTTTTATTTCTTCTTTTAGAAATACCAAATCTTTTTTTAATTTCTCAAGGTTTTTCTTCATCTCTCTTATAAATTTGGTGTTATCTTTCAAGGCAAGAACATCCCCACATTCATTACATGTAAAATTATAAAGAAGGGCATTCTCTTCGCTAAGTTCTATATTGCACCTCTCACAAATGTAGAATCTTTTAGTCTCTCTGCTTTTTATTTTATATTCTAGCTGATCTATTTTTTTAAGTAAATTACTCTTCATAAATTCAAGTGATTTCAAAATCTCGATTTTCCAGAAATAAGTATACCATCCTTTCTTTTTATCTTTCTTTCTTATATAAGAAACAAGCCCGTGGTCAGAAATTTTGTATAAAATATTTCTTGTTTGATTAATAGTAAGATCTAATTTTTTTGCTATAATAAATTCATTTACGTGTTTCTTTGTATCCAATAAATCAACTATGTCTTCTGTCTGTTTTCCTACAATGAACGTCACAACCTCTTTAAGAATTTTTTTTAGTGTTTTATTTTCACTAATTTTTTCTTTTTTCACAGATTTTTTCGCTTCCTGCTTTTTATTCTTTTTCTTTTTAGTTTTATCTTCAGTCATTATTCAACTCCGAGAATTCTAAATAAAAAACGATCTGAATTAAATACCTTTCGGTTTAATTTATTTTATTTTTAATAAAAGATAAAAGTTTTTAAACCTAGAGGGTATTTTATATATGTTAGAAAATCTATATTCAATTAATAAAATGGGTTTATTTAATAAAAAGAAAGGGGTAAAAAAAGAAATTTCTTCATCGCCCGATCTTCCAAAACTCCCTAAACTTCCTGAACTCCCAAGACTGGATGATGAAGAAAAACAAATACACAAATTACCTAGTTTTCCATCTAATTCTCTGGGTACAAGATTTTCTCATAATACAATAAAAGAGGCTGTGACTGGGGAAGGAGAGGATGAGCTCCCTGCAGATGATTTCTTGGATGAAGATGAAATGAGAATGATGCGGGAGCCAGTAAGAAAGCCACTTACAGAAGAAATAGGAGAAAAAACACCTTCGGGATTAAGAAAATTGGAGTCTGAAAGAGAAAAAGGTATTATGGAACCCATATTCATAAGAATAGATCGATTTGAAGAAGCATTAAAAATTTTCAATGAAACGAAAAAGAAAATTTCTGAAATGGATAGAATTCTTGAAGACATCAGAAAAGTAAAAGAAAAAGAAGAGAATGAATTGAAAACATGGGAAAATGAAATAAGATCTATTAAAGGGCAAATAGAAAAAGTGGACAAAGATATCTTTTCTAAAATATGAAATAAAAATGATTAAAGAAAACTTAATACATATAAAACTTGGGTATGGAGAAGCTCTTCAGACAAAAAGAGATATTCTTTCATCACAAATAGGCTTACTAAGAATTGCGAAAACAATAAGAGGCTATGGTTTTTACAGATCCAATGAGCTTGAATTAAAATTAATACTTTACAAAAAAATAAAGGAGCTGAAAATGAATCTGGGAAAATTACAAAAAACCCTTCCAAAATTAAAAATTCCAGAAATAATCAAAAAAGAAAGGTGGGAGAAAACAGAACCCAAATCTAAGAAAATAAAACCCCCTGAAAGGAACATAGAAGAACAATTACAGGAAATCCAAAAAAGGCTTAATGAATTGCAAAGAAAAGAGGCTTAATCAAACAATTTTTAAAACTCTGATTCTATTTTAAATAATGGACCGAAAACAACTCATCCAAAAATATCTAAAATTTTTTGAATCAAAAGGACACAAGATAATCCCAAACGCATCTCTAATCCCAAAAGACGACCCAACTGTTTTATTCACAACTGCAGGAATGCATCCACTAACCCCTTATCTTTTAGGACAAAAACATCCTCTTGGAAAAAGACTTGTAAATGTCCAGAAATGCATAAGAACAACAGATATCGACGAGGTAGGAAATAAAACACACCACACTTTTTTTGAGATGTTAGGAAATTGGGGCCTCGGAGATTACTGGAAAAAAGAGGCGATTGAATATAGTTTTGAATTTTTAACAAAAGTTCTAAAAATTCCAAAAGAAAAAATAACCACCTCATGCTTTAAAGGTGATAAAGATGCACCAAGAGATACAGAATCTGCAGAAATTTGGAAATCGCTCGGAATCAAGAAAATAAAATTTCTAGGAAAAAAAGATAACTGGTGGGGACCTGCAGGAAAAACAGGTCCTTGCGGACCTTGCACAGAAATATTTGTAGATGAAATTGAAATTTGGAACAATGTTTTCATGGAGTATAATAAAACAAAAAAAGGAAGATACGAGCCCCTTAAACAGAAAAATATAGATACAGGAATGGGGGTTGAAAGGACACTCGCAATAATAAATGGTTTAGAAGATAATTATCTCACAGAAACTTTCCTCCCAATAATAAAAAAGATTGAGGGACTTTCTGGAAAAAAATACAAAGAAAATGAAAAAGCAATGAGAATTATTGCAGATCATATCAAAGCTGCTGTGTTTATAATTAGCGACGGAATTTTGCCAAACAACACAGAACAAGGATATGTTTTAAGAAGGCTTATAAGGCGTGCAGTATGGCATGGAAAAAATTTAGGATTAAAAGATTTTACTTGGAGGATTGTAGGGTCGGTCTTTGATATTTATAACGATTATGAAGAATTGAAAAATAAAAAAGAGGTTCTTAAAATAATAAAAGAAGAAGAAACCAAGTTTGAGAAAATATTAGGAAAAGGAATCAGTACCTTAAAAAAAGAATTTTTTAATAAAGCAATTGGAGGTATTGACCCAGAAAATCCTCCAAAAGGAATGATAATAAAAGGAAATAAATTAAGAATTAAAGGAGGAAAAGTATTTTATTTTTATCAATCATTTGGATTTCCTATAGAATTAACTCAAGAGATTATGAGAGAATGGGGAGTAGAATTTGATGAACAAACAGTAAAAGAAGCTCAAAAGGCCTTCCAAACGCACCAAAAACTCTCAAGAACAGCTTCGAGAGGGGTATTCGGGTCAGGACTGGCTGATCAGTCTGAAAAAACAATAAAACTTCACACAGCCACTCATCTTTTAAACGAAGCACTTAGAAAAATTCTGGATAAAAATATTAGACAAAGAGGTTCAAATATAACTTCTGAAAGACTTAGATTTGATTTCAATTTTCCAAGAAAACTTACTGAAAAAGAGATTAAAAAAATTGAAGAGCTCGTTAATAAAAAGATTTCTCAGGGATTAAAAGTTACAAGTGAAGAAATGCCTTTGAAAAAAGCCCTGGCGTCAGGAATACCATCAGAATTCAACGCGAAATATCCTGATATAGTTCGTGTTTACAGCATCGGGAATTTTTCAAAAGAAATCTGCACAGGTCCTCATGTAAAAAGTACAAATGAAATCAAAAAATTCAAAATCAAAAAAGAAGAATCCTCTGCAGCAGGAATTCGGAGGATAAAAGCTGTTGTAGAATAAATCAAAAATTTACCCAAGATTATAAACTTCAACCAAGCCGTATTTTTCTTTTAAACTATTAAATCTCCAGAATTTTAGTAATCCAAAAATATTTTTTTCTCTTATGTCTTTCAGGGTTTTGGCATCTTTATATTCATACATATTTTCAGGAAGAGATATCCCTCTAGAGATTAAAATTACTTCAGGTGTTGATTCAAGCATTATTTCTCCTTCAAACACGATAGAGCTATCTGTAATTATTGAGGGCCTGTTTGTTTCAACAAAACAGTATCCACTGCCATAAAAACTCCTGTCGACAGGGCATTTAATGCCAACTGCCTCGTGGTTTTCCTCTACAAAATAAAATATAGAAACACCATACCCAAGCTCCTTTAATAAAAATGACAATAGCATAGATTTTTCTCCACAAATTCCTTGGTTTTCGTTCAAAACTTCATAAGGATATCTAGAATAATTTATTTCTTGGCCTGCAAAAGAAAGTGTTTTTTCTGAGAATCCATAAGGAATATTCTGAACAAGATTAATTGCGATTCTTGCTTGTTGAATCCTGTTATCAGGAGCAAGATTCTGTATCTTTTTAACCAATGGCAAAATCATTTCTCTTTGGATTTCCTCATTTATGCTTTTAAGTTTAAAATCCCCTCTAAAAGGTATTTCTAAACCCTTATAATTAATTATCCTCGGAATATTTGAGACATAATTATTTACTTCATCGTAAGTTCTAAAATTAATTTCTTTTTCTTGTCTGTCTAAAATATATTTAAGAACAATATTCTTAGAATTCATATTATATTCTAAGACACAAAAATCTCCTTCCTTCTTTAAAAAATTAGGACACCCGCATACAGAAGCATTTTCCATAAGAATCCCCTCATGACAATAATACGGTTTATCTAATGAACAGGTAGTATAAAAAGTTCCGTCCCCACATGTTGGAATTTTTTCAAATTTTTTCTCAGATAATGCAATATCCAATGCTAAGAAAGTCAAAACAAGAATAATAAAGAGGATTATTAAAAGATATCTCGGGTATTGATGTCGCTTAGCTTTTGTTTTCTTTTCAGAAAGTTTTGCCTTTTTTTCTTTAACCTGACTTCGCCAAAAAGGGTTTTCTTTTTTCAGCATTAAGTAAATTAGAAAAGAAATTATAAAAAACTATCTGATTACTCTATATAAATTCCTGGTCTTCCGGGCTTGACTTTCTTTGATTTATTTTCAGGATCGTATTTATCTTTATCATCCACTGCATGAATTTCTACTCCAACCTTGAATTCTTTTGATAAATCCTGTTCCATATCTTTGAAAATCTTAAGTTCAAGAGGGATTACATACAAAATTATCTTTTTCGGTTTCTTTTTGATTATCTTTAGTATGTGGAATATATCGGAGAGAGTTTTATTTACTAATCCTTCCTCTTTCTCCACTTTTTCATCTATCTTTTTCCCGTCGGCAATCGGCCAATTAGAAGTTGTAACGAACTTCTTTCCTCCTATTTTATTCCAGACCTCTTCCGCTGTGTGGGGAGCAAAAGGAGAGAGCATCTGAAGAAAGACTTTTAGGGCATAGTTTGAAGGATATCTCTCTATCTTGCTAAAAAAATCCATGAGCTCAATTAAGGCCTTGTTAAAAGATAGGCCTTCCATATGTTTTGTCACAACCTCAATTTTTCTTTGAGTTATACTCTCCATATATCTTCTCTTCTTCTTGTTTTCTTCTAATTTATTGAAAGTAAGAATTTTTTCCAAGAATTTCCGAATTCCAAAGATATCTTTACCTGACCACTCGATAGGAGAATCTGGTTGAGCCATAAACAACAAGTAGGTTCTGAGTACATCTGCACCGTGTTTCTTTATGACGTCGAGGGGATCGATTATATTTCCTTTGGATTTGGACATTTTAACACCCCCAAGGTTTACCATCCCATGGTTTAGCAGTTTCATAAAAGGTTCATCAAATTTCACATAACCCGACTTCCTCAGAAACCTTGTAATGAACCTTGAATACATTAAATGGCCTACTGCGTGCTCTATTCCTCCAATATACTGGTCAACAGGCATCCAGTACCCAACCTTCTTCTTATCAAATATCTCTTTTTTATATTTTGGACTACAGTATCTCAAATAATACCACGAAGAATCAACAAAGGTCGTCATGGTATCTGTTTCTCTTCTCCCATTACCTCTACACTCAGGACATTTTACATTTACAAATTTCTGGTTGGTTGCTAGTGGTGGCGTACCTTTTTTGGAAAATTTGACTTTAAGAGGGAGCTCAACAGGCAGGTCTTTTTCAGGCACAGGTACAAGACCACACTTCTTACAATGAATTATAGGTATTGGGGTTCCCCAGTATCTTTGCCTGGAAATATTCCAATCCCTTATTTTATAATTAATAACTCTTTTACCCAGTTTGTTTTTTTTCAGATGTTCTGTTATCTTTTTTATGGCCTTAGAACTTTCCATACCATTAAATTTCCCAGAATTCGTAAGAAATCCTTCTCCTGTATAAGCTCTGGGCAGCTGACCCTTTCTTTCATAAATTTCATAATCTTTTGGCTCAATAACAACTTTTATAGGAATGTTATATTTCTCTGCAAACTCAAAATCTCTCTGGTCATGCGCAGGAACAGACATTATTATTCCTGTTCCATAATCCATTAAGACGAAATTAGCGATATAAATTGGGATTTTCTCTTTATTTAAGGGGTTAATCGCATATCTTCCTATAAAAATACCTTCTTTTTCTTTTGAGATT
>JABUBL010000216.1_pt1 | contig 15357 bp, 16 predicted proteins | sample 7240371 | NCBI WGS metagenome assembly JABUBL01 (sample SAMN07256343, study PRJNA390944) | subsurface metagenome | isolation source: Methane hydrate marine sediment | place: Pacific Ocean: Eastern North Pacific, ODP site 1244 | collected 2002
CGATATTCAGCAGCTAATCTCCATGCGCAGGGAGGAAGACCGCTTCCTGAAGTATAAAGACCCCGGCATTTTGCGCAATGTTGAGGAGCTCTCTCAGTGGGTGTCTGCCTTTCTCAATGCTGAGGGGGGCTTGATCATTATTGGGCTACGCGAGACCACTCCGAAAAAGAAAGAACAGCAAAAGAAGGAACAGCAAAAGAGAGAACAGCCCCCCCAGAATATACGTCCTGCTAGAGTAGTCTTTGCCCCCAAAGAATACTCCAGTGAAAAGGTGGAAGGACTGATCATAGCCAATATCGGTTCTAGCACCAAACCACCGCTCAAGGTATATTCAGTCCACCACCCCAAGAAGGTGACCAAGGCTATTTACCTGGTGGAAATTCCTCGTGGCGATGACCCCCCTTATCAGGCAAGCGACGGCAAGTATTATCGCAGGGTCGGTAGCACAAAGTATGCCATGAGTCACTACGAGATTGCGGAACTCCTGGGCAGGAGAAAGCAGCCTTCACTGGCTCTGACTTCAGAGCTCACCGAGGTCAAGGTGGAAGATTCCACCTATCGCTTTTGCTTGAGGCTTTGCGTGGCCAATAACGGTGGGGCAACTGCAAGATATGTCCAGTTTACAGCATCCTTCGCCAACGCTGAGATCGATAGTATAGATAGAGGGAATGTGCTCAGGAGCGATGAAATCCGAGGTGGCATGCCCTCCATCCAGTGGGACAGCGCCGATCGCGTGTTGCATCCCACGGGGCAAAAAACTCTCATTGCTGACCTGACGCTCAGGCTTTTGAATAACGATGAGCCCTGCACCCTTGATTACACCCTGGTTGCTGAGGACACAGACCTGATAATAAGCAGGTATAGCTTGGGCGCAGCCTTGCTGGAGGAGGCAAGGGAAAGGATAGAGCAAGGGATGGTAGCGGTCTTGATCCAAGAGGAAGCTGAGGAGGGTGAGGGTGAGTGAGCAGGCGGCGATGGCGCCTTACCGACGCCTTGTGGTCAAGCTGGGCACCAATCTGCTCACCGCAGGCACCGATCGTCTCGACCTGGATGTGATGGCAGCACTGGTAGGCCAGATAGCGCGGCTTCATCAACAGGGGCATGAGGTGATCATTGTCTCCTCGGGGGCAATCGCTGCTGGCAGGCAGAAGCTGGAGCTAGACAAGGAGCGTAGGGACATTCCGTTCAAGCAGGTGATGGCGGCCGTGGGGCAAAATGCCCTGATGCACTCCTATGAGCAGCTCTTTGGCTGGCATGGCATTATCGTAGCCCAGACCCTGCTCACCAAGTCAGACCTCTCCGACCGCTTGGGCTATCTCAATGCCAGAAACACCCTGCTCGCTCTCCTGGAGTTGGGAGTAGTGCCCATTGTCAATGAGAACGATGTGGTAGCTGTGGATGAGCTTGAAGGGGCGACTTTCGGCGATAACGACAACCTCTCTGCCTTGGTGACCAATCTGGTAGATGCTGACCTGCTGGTGCTTTTGGGCGATGTCGCCGGGCTCTATACCGCCGACCCACTCAAGGACGAGAGCGCCGAGCTTATCCCACGGGTGGAGAGGATCGATGCCAGGATCGAGCGCCTCGCTGGCGGCCCGGGAAGGGGTCGGGGCGGCATGGCGACCAAGATTCAGGCAGCAAGGCTGGCCACCGCCTCTGGAGCCACCGTGATCATCGCCGATGGCAGGGAGCATGACATCCTTTCCCGGCTGATGGCTGGCGAAGCCATGGGCACCCTCTTCCCGGCGGCGACGAGCAAGATGGAGAGCCGGAAGCGGTGGATGCTCACCGGGCTTGGTGCCAGGGGGAGGCTGGTGGTGGATGAGGGGGCGGTGATGGCGCTCAAGGAGCAGAACCGGAGTCTCCTTCCCGCAGGCATCAAGGAGGCGGAGGGCGATTTTGAGCGCGGCGATGCGGTGAACATCGTTGATGCTGGGGGCGAAAGGATCGCCTGCGGCATCTCCAATTATTCGTCCCAGGAGATCGCCATCATCAAGGGCGCTCGCTCCGACAGAATCGTGAGCCTCCTCGGCTATGGATACGGGGACGAGGTAGTGCACAGAAATAACCTGGTTGTGCTATAAGGAGGAAGTATGCAATCTGCCGTCGCAGAGCTCGAAAAGAAGGGGAAGGCGGCTAAGGCGGCCTCACGAAAGCTGGCTCACCTTCCCACTGAGGTGAAGAACAACGCTCTCTTGAGTATCGCTCAAAGCCTCAGCTTAAGGGAGGGGGAGATACTTGAGGCCAACCGCCTCGACTGCGATGAGGCCAAAGCCAGCGGGATGGGCGAAGCCATGCTCGATAGGCTGCTCCTCACCTCGTCCCGGCTTCAGGCCATGGCTCAGGATGTGAGCACCGTTGCCTCCTTCCCCGACCCCGTGGGCGAGAGCTTCGATGCCAGGGTGCTTCCCAATGGGCTGCACCTTTCGAGGAGGAGGGTCCCCCTGGGGGTCATCGGCGTCATCTATGAAAGCCGCCCCAATGTTACCGTTGACATCTCCACCCTTTGCCTCAAGTCGGGCAATGCGGTCATCCTGCGCGGGGGCAAGGAGGCGCTGCGCTCCAATGGGGCGCTGGTCAGGGTGATAAAGGACGCCATTAAAGAGGCGGGGGTCCCCGAGGATGTGGTGCAGTTCATCGAGTCCACGGAGCGGGCGCTGGTGAACGAGATGCTGAAGATGAAGGACGCCATCGACCTCATCATCCCTCGTGGTGGGGAGGGGCTGGTGGCACTGGTCACCGAGAATGCCGTCATGCCCGTCCTTGCCAGCGGCGTTGGCGTTTGCCATACCTATGTCGATAGCAGCGCTGATCTGGATAAGGCAGTGGCCATCGCCTACAACGCCAAGGTGCAGCGCCCTACGGTATGCAACGCCCTGGACTGTCTTCTGGTTCATAGCGATATTGCCGAGCGCTTCCTGCCTATGGTCGCCGGGGAGTGGGCCAAGGCCGGGGTGGAGATGCACTGCGATCAGCGGGCGCTTGGGATTCTTTCTTCGAACTTTAAGGTTGCTCCAGCATCCGATGCCGATTGGGGAAAGGAATTTCTCGCTCTGATTGCTGCGATAAAGGTTGTGGATTCTCTGGACGAGGCGCTGGAGCACATCGCACGCTATGGCTCGGGGCATTCCGAGGCCATCATCACCGAGGACTATTCTGCCGCCATGCGCTTCCTGGATGAGGTTGATGCCGCCTGCGTCTATGCCAACGCCAGCACCCGCTTCACCGATGGCGGTCAGTTTGGTTTGGGAGCTGAGGTGGGAATTAGCACTCAGAAGTTTCATGCCCGTGGTCCAATGGGGCTCAGGGAGCTCACCACATACAAATGGGTCATCATGGGCAGCGGCCAGGTGAGGGCTTAACCCTTTCTCTCCACCAGCGCGCGCACTTCTTTCTGGATTCCCTCCACCGTTAGCCCGTGCACCTCAAGGAGCTCCTCTCCCTTTCCCGAAGACGAGTAGAAGTCCTTTATCGCGAGGAAGGACATGGGAACGGGGTGGTGTTTGGCTACCACCTGGGAGACCCGGCTCCCCAGCCCTCCATGCTGAAGGTGTTCCTCCACGGTTAAGATGGCGCCAGTCTCCTCGGCTGCCCTGATGATGGCATCTTCATCCAGGGGCTTGAGGGTTGGCATGTTCACCACGCGGCACTCGATGCCCTCACGTGCCAGGTCATCGACAGCCTGAAGCGCCTTGTCCACCATCAGCCCGCAAGCGATGATGGTGACATCTTTCCCTCCTCTCATGGTCACCGCCTTGCCCAGAACGAAGCGATAATTATCGGCGTAGACCAGGGGCGTCTTGGGGCGGCTCAATCGGATATAGAAGGGGCCATAGGTATTGGCTGCCGTCCTCACCGCCTGTGTCGTTTCTATTGCATCGGCGGGGACGACCACGGTAAATCCGGGGAAGGAGCAGAAGAGTGCCAGGTCTTCGATTGAGTGATGGGAGAAGCCGTCCTCGCCAACGGTAACGCCGCCATGGGTGGCCACAATCTTCACGTTTTGACGGGGCTGGGCGATGGACATGCGGACCTGGTCATAGCAGCGCCCCGAGGCGAAAACGGCGAAGGTGCTGGCGAAGACGGTCTTTCCCGAGGCGGCAAGACCGGCGGCAATGCTCATCATGTTCTGCTCGGCAATGCCGCAATCGAAGAATCGCTCCGGGAACTGGGCGGCGAAAAAGCTGGTCATGGTTGACCGAGAGAGGTCGGCATCGAGGACAACGATATTTTCGTTCTCCTTACCCAGCTCAACCAGAGCGTGCCCGTAGGCCTCCCTGGTGGACATCTCTGAAGCCATTACTCCAGCTCCTTCAGTGCTTTCTCTGCCTCCTCAGGGGTGGGCGCCTTGCCATGAAAATCGGGGTTATTCTCCATGAAGCTGACACCCTTGCCTTTAATGGTATGAGCGATGATTGCCGTGGGCTTCCCCTTCATCCTCTTTGCCTTATTGAAGGCGGGAAGGATCTGGCCCAGGTCATGCCCATCGACCTCAATAACATGCCAGCCAAAGGAGCGCCACTTCTCGGCCATGGGCTCGGTATCCATCACCTCATAGGTCCAGCCATCGATCTGCTGTCGGTTGCGATCGACAATGGCAACCAGGTTATCCACATTATAGTGGGCGGCTGCCATTGCTGCCTCCCACACCTGCCCCTCATCGCACTCCCCGTCCCCGAGGAGAACATAGACCCGATAATCGCGGCTGTCGAGGCGAGCGGCGAGGGCAATGCCGATGCCGAAGGATAGCCCCTGCCCCAAAGCCCCGGCAGTCATCTCCACCCCGGGGGTGGTGGCCATGTCAGTATGGCCCTGCATCCGGCTATTCAGTTTTCTCAGTTCAAGGAGTTCCTCAACCGGGAAATAGCCTGTTTCCGCCAGCGCAGAATAGAGAACCGGTGCCCCATGCCCTTTGCTCAACACGAATCGGTCGCGCTCAGGCCAGCGAGGGTCTTTGGGGTCATGGCGCAGGACATTGAAGAACAGGGTGGTGACAATCTCCACCGAGGAAAGGGAGCCTCCGGGATGTCCGCTGCCCGCCGTTGCCGTCATGGTGATGATGTGGCGGCGCAATTTCTTCGCCACCATCCTCATCTCTTCCTCGGAGAGGGGCTTTGCTATCGAGGCCCGTTTTGAAGAAGTAGCCTCGGCGCTAATTTTCGGTGCCGAGGCTAAGGGATTTACTCTCTTGGCTCCTCGCTTCTTTGAAGGCAATCTATACCTCCATGCCTTGTCAGGTCATTATACAGTAGCTTTCATTGCCTGTCTAGAGATTTCTTTGACCTGAGAGGCTCCATTTGGCTGGACTAGATAGGCATATTGACTAGGTGAGAAAGGTTCTTTAAAATCTGAACAGTGATTATCGACTTTCATACTCACATCTTCTCGCCGCGGCTGAGGGAAAATCGGGAGCAATACCTGGGGCGCGACCCATGCTTTGCCCACCTCTATTCCGACCCCAAAGCTGAGCTCGCCACCGCTGAAGAACTCATCGCCAGCATGGATCAAGAGGGCATCGACCGCTCCATCGTGCTCAACATTGGCTGGGTTAGTCACCAGATGTGCGTGGAGACCAACGACTACATCATGGAGGCGATATCTCGCTACCCGGAGCGCCTAGTGGGTTTTTGCGCCCTCCAGCCAAAGGCGGGGGAGGCAGCCATCGCCGAGCTCGAGCGCTGCGCCCGGGGAGGGATGAGAGGCATCGGCGAGATGAGGCCCGATACCCAGGGGTTTGACCTCGGGGACGAGGCGACCATGAGGCCTATCGTTGAGGCGGCAGCAGAGCACCGATTCATCCTCCTCACCCACGCCTCCGAGCCAGTGGGGCACCTGTATTCGGGGAAAGGGAATATCACCCCCGATATCCTTTATCGCTTTATCTGCCATTTTCCCCAGATTCCCATCGTCTGCGCCCACTGGGGTGGTGGCCTGCCTTTCTATGCCCTGATGCCCGAGGTGAGCCAGGCGTTAGAAAATGTTTTCTTCGATACCGCAGCCACCCCCTTTCTCTACCGGCCTGAGATTTTCACCCATGTGGCGCAGATTGTGGGCTTTGATAAAATCCTTTTCGGCAGCGACTATCCGCTGCTTGCGCCCTCCAGGATCACATCGCAGCTTCGCTCCCTCGGCCTGGGGCAGGAGGCAGAAGGCCTGATCCTGGGTGGGAATGCAGAGAGGCTTCTTGGTCTCTAGATGGAGGGTCATGGAAAAGATTCGTGCCTTTATCGCCATAGAGTTGCCCGAGGAGGTCCAGGCTTGGCTGTCCTCGGTGCAAAGTAAATTGAGGCCGGAGCAGCATCCCTATGTGAAGTGGGTGTCTGCGGATGGCATTCATCTCACCCTGAAGTTTCTGGGCAATATCGATAGGGAGAAGGTATCGCCAATAGCGGAGGCGATGGCCGAGGCGGCTCAAGGTGTATCCCCCTTTCGATTGGAGGTCAGTGGGCTGGGTGCGTTCCCCAGCCGGGGGCGACCCCAGGTTATCTGGGTGGCTGTAGGTGGGGAGGTGGAAAAGCTCGCCTCTTTGCAACGTGGAATTGACCATTCCCTGGTTGCCCTTGGTTTCTCTGCGGAGACCCGTCCTTTCACCCCGCATCTGACCCTGGGACGCCTTAGGGAGAGAGCTTCTGCTGAGGAGCGACGAAGGATGGGGGAAGCGCTCCTGGCTGCCAAGGGGGAGGAGGGTGTTCCCTTTCACGTGGCGGAGGTCAGCCTGATGAGGAGCACTCTCACTCCCAAAGGAGCAATTTATAATCGAATTTCCTCCATCTCGCTGGAAAGTGGGTTGCGCACATCAAATTTTTAGTATATACTTTGAGCCGTTGATTTTTGGCCTGGAGGTGGCTCTTGGAGAACGGTAGTTTTCCCAAATGTCTGAAGTGTAACGTCGGTGATCTTGTCCCCTTGTCAGACTTTGGCAGCCAAGGGGCGGCAATCCACTACAAGGCCTGGGTTTGTACCAATCCCGATTGTGGCTTCAACTTAAAGATCAGGAATGGCGATCTTTATGTCAATGAGCCCATTATCAGCGGGGTATCGCACGTCCCCAGGTCGCGTAGTTAAAATAACCTTTTGCTTGATATCAGGGGAAGCGGGTTCCCTTTTTCTGTGAACTTATTCGCCGAGCTAAATCAGCTCAAAGGGATAGTTCTAGATCTCTTCTTTCCTCCCCGGTGTGTCGGTTGTGGGGTGAGGGGAAGCCTCCTTTGCTCATCCTGCCGATTGTCGCTTCCTTGCTTTTACTCTCCGTTATGTGCCAAGTGCGGCCGGCCGCTTGCTTCAGGAACCCTGTGCTCATGGTGTGAGCAGCGGTCGATGGAAATCGATGGCATTCGATCCCCTTTTCGCTTTGATGGTGCGATGCGCGAGGCGATTCTGTCCTTCAAATACAGGAATGTGAAAGCCATCGCCCCTCTCCTGGCTCAGCTAATGGCGGAATATCTGGTGGCCAACCCCTTGCTCGCTGAGGTGCTCGTCCCGGTGCCGCTTCACCGGCGCCGCCTGCGCCAGCGTGGCTACAATCAGGCATCGCTTTTGGCTGTGGAGCTTGGCCGGCTGAGTTCAATGCCTGTGGTTGATGGCTCGCTGGTTCGCCTTCGAGACACCCCGGCCCAAACCAGAACCAGGAGCGTGGAGGAGCGCCAGAGCAATGTGGCCCAGGCCTTTTTCTGCCGCAATGAAGAGTTGGCGGGCAAAGGCGTACTGCTCATCGATGACGTGTGCACCTCTGGGGCAACCCTTGACGCCTGTGCCACCGCCCTGAAAGCGGCAGGTGCGACCTCGGTCTGGGGCTTGACGGTGGCGAGAGAGGTGTGAGAAGCTACTGGTGCACCAATTCTGGGGCGGAGGTGGCAGGATAAAAGCGGATCCCACTCTCATCCTTTTCCTCGGTGACATTGGCGGCACCCCTGGGGAGGAGATGGTCGCTTTTGCCCACCGTGCCATCGCCCGAGACGTCATAGAGCGGGCGCTGGAGAGTGGTGCCTTCTCACGGGTGATCTTGGTTACCGATGTGGAGGAGCTGGGCAAGGAGCTCGGTCCCTCGGTGGTGGTCGAGGAGAGCTCAGGCCCGTTTCATTTTGGCCAAAAGCTGAAGCAGGTTATCCAGAAGCACGGGATTGAGAAGCCGTTTTATATTGGCCGAGGTAGTGTTCCCCTGCTCTCTTCCGGTGAACTTGGTGCCCTCGCCCAGCAGCTATCCTCGGCGACAAATACGGTGATCACCAACAACATCTTCTCTGCCGACCTCATCGCCTTCACCCCGGGAAAAGCGATAGCGGACATCGATCTCCCGGCTATAGATAATCCCCTGGCGCAGCTTCTGGTCGGCCAGGCGGGCCTGAGAGAGGTTTGCCTCCCTCGAACCGCCGCTTACCAGTTTGACATTGATACCCCCGCTGACCTCTTCATCCTCAAGCTGCACCCCGGCGTCGGCAGCTACACCCAAGCCTGTGTGGCGGGCCTAGACCTCGATACCTCTCGCCTGGAGCGAGTGATAAGCTGCTTCAACGATGAGAATGCTCAGGTCGTGGTGGCGGGGCGGGTTGGCAGCCATGTTTGGTCGCAAATGGAGACCGGGACCGCTTGCCGGGTGCGGCTGCTGGCTGAGGAGCGGAGCCTGCGTGCCGATGAGCGCCAGCGGCGGGGCGAGGCTTGTTCCATCCTCGGCTTCTACTGGGAGCAGGTAACACCTCAGCGCTTCTTTGAAACCTTGGCTCGCCTCGGCGATGCCGCCTTTATCGACTCCAGGGTCATCTTTGCCCATTTCGGGCTTGAGCCCTCACGTCCTGACCGCTTCTATTCCGACCTGGGGCAGCCGGAGAAGATAGATAATCCCTTTGTTCGCCAGTTTACCGAGGCAGCCCTGGGGGCCCCGATCCCGGTCATCCTCGGCGGGCATTCCCTGGTCTCTGGCGGGCTCCTGGCCCTCATCGAGATCGGGTTGTTGACAAGGAAGTGATGGGGAGGTAAACTACCGTCGAAACTGGAAGAGAAGTATCGGATTGGGCGCCAGGGTGGTAAAGCTTATTTTGGTGAAAAGCAGCGAGAATAGTTAATGGACTCAACTGCCACGCCAAGAAATTGCGTGGATTTCTTTTTTAAGAGGTAATGTCAATGGGTGTTTTAGAGCATAGCGATCCAGAGCTTTGGCAGGTTATCAGTCGCGAGCAGAGGCGGCAGCAGGATACCATCGGGCTCATCGCTGCCGAAAACCATGCCTCGAGGGCGGTTCTGGAAGCGATGGCCTCTGTGCTCACTGACAAGTATGCTGAGGGCTACCCTCAGCATCGCTATTACGGCGGGTGCAGTGAGGTTGACGTGGCGGAGGAGCTGGCCCGGGAGCGGGCAAAGAGACTCTTTCACGCTGAGTATGCCAATGTCCAGCCCCACAGCGGGACCCAGGCGAACATGGCGGCATACTTCGTCCTGCTCCAACCGGGGTCTGGCTTCATGGCAATGAAGCTAGACCATGGTGGGCATCTCACCCATGGCAGCCTAGTCAGCTTCTCGGGCAAGCTCTATCGCTTTATTCCCTATGGCGTCGACCGTGAAACGGAACTCCTGGACTATGATGAGGTGGAAAGGATCGCCCGGGAGCACAGACCCAAGCTCATCCTCGCTGGGGCCAGTGCCTACTCCAGGGTCATCGACTTTGAGCGCTTTCGTCACATCGCCGACCTCGTCGGAGCCAGGCTGCTGGTGGACATGGCTCACATCGCAGGGCTTGTCGCTGCAGGGATGCATCCCAGCCCTGTTCCCCACGCTGACATAGTTTCCTCTACCACCCATAAGACCCTGCGCGGTCCGCGAGGTGGCTTCCTGTTGTCCACGGCAGAGTTTGCCTCCCGCTTAGATGATGCGGTCTGCCCTGAGGCTCAGGGTGGTCCTTTGATGCATATCATAGCCGCCAAGGCGGTTTGCTTTGGCGAGGCGATGAAGCCGGAGTTCGTGAGCTATCAGCAGGCCGTGCTCGACAATGCTCGGCTTTTGGCCAGCGAGCTTCAGCGAGGGGGGCTTCGCGTCGTCTCTGGGGGCACGGACAATCACCTCCTGCTCGTTGATCTCCGCGACCTGGGGATAACGGGCAAGGCAGCAGAGGAAGCCCTTGAGGCTGCAGGCATCGTTGCTAACCGCAATGCCATTCCCTTCGACCCTCGTCCCCCCCGGGTCACCAGTGGCATCAGGTTCGGCACGCCGGCAGTGACCAGCCGCGGCTTTGGCCCTGATGAGATGACGCGCATTGCACAGCTCATCATCAAGGTCGTCACCAATATCGGTGATGACAAGACATATAAGGAAGTGCGCCAGGAGGTAGAAGACCTCTGTAGCCGTTTCCCTGTGCCTGGTCTCAGTGATTAGTGTTGTTGCTGGTGCCTTTTTCATGTATAATGGCCAAAAATGGAGTCGGCATTGAATGTAGGGGGTGATAGCTTGCGCGACTATGAGCTGGTAGTGATTATCAGTCCAGAGGTCGCCGAAGAGGAGATCCCTGCCACTTTGGACAAGATAAGCCGATTCATCGTTGAGAGAGGTGGTTCTATCACTGAAGTGAGTCAATGGGGGAGAAGGAAGCTTGCTTACCCGATAAAGGATTTTATGGAGGGCAACTACGTACTGACTCACTTCAAGATGGACCCCGGGTTGACTGCTGACCTTGAAGCAAGCTTGAGGATCTCGGAGGAGGTCCTGCGCCATTTGTTGGTGAGGTTGAGCGAGTAGAGAATCATTTTGGAAAGGAGCGCGGGGGCATGGCGAGTTTGAACAAAGTTATGGTCATTGGCAACCTTGGGACCGATCCTGAGATGCGTTTTACCCCCAGCGGAAGTCCGGTAACCACTTTTTCTATTGCTACCTCGTGGACATCCACTACCCCTGAAGGGGAAAGAAGGCAAGAGACGGAGTGGTTCAGAGTGGTTGCCTGGAGAAGGCTGGCGGAGACTTGCAATCAGTTTCTAGCTAAAGGTCGGCGGGCCTATGTTGAGGGCAGGCTGAGAACCCGTACCTGGGAGGGGCAGGATGGGCAGCGGCGTTTTACCAATGAGATTGTGGCTAATCGTGTAATTTTCCTCGATCGCCCTGGGGCTGCTCCCCTTCCTGAAGAGGCTGCTCCTCTTCCTGAGGAGGGTGTAGAGGGGGAGGTCGAGCCTGAGGAGCTCCCATTCTAAGACGGTTGGACACCGTGGGGGGCGAAGTCGAAATTTAGAAGCAAGGCGGATAGCATCGAAAAATGCCTATAAAGCGGGGAAAGCCGAGAAAAGTTAGAGGCGGGGGCAGGAGATATATACCCAAGCGCAGGGTGTGCGCCTTCTGTGTGGCTAAGGTTGATATTATCGATTATAAGGAACCTTCGCAGTTGCGCCGCTATATCTCAGATCGGGGGAAGATCGAGCCTCGGCGCAGGACGGGCACCTGTGCCAAGCACCAGCGGGCGTTAGCGGTGGCGGTGAAGAGGGCGCGGCATCTTGCCTTATTACCGTTTACCCCAACTCATATCCGCAAGACCGGAGGGGTGGGGGTAAGGGACTAACTTTCCCAGTTTAAGACCCCTCCCAAAGCGCTCAACTGCTCTTGTGCCTTAGTGCGAAAAAATGGCGAAAAAGCGGAAGGCACCGCCCAGCCGGGAGATCACCACTAGGCGTCGCCTGGCGCGGTGGCAGCAGGAGAGGCGAAGGCGGCGCTTTATTGTTGTACTTGGCGCTCTGGTCATTGCCGTAGTCATAGGAATCATAGCTGTCGGAGCCTATCGCTACTGGATTGCCATGCCAAGAGAGGTGCTGTCAACAGTGCATGGTACGATAGCTACCGTCAAATTCACCCGTAGTGACTATCTTGACATGCTTCGTGCCTATCCCCAGGGTTCTCCTGCAACCCCCCTCCTCATGTTGGAGCACCATGAGCTGATGAGGCAGTGGGCTGAGGAGTTTGGGTTTGGTGTCACCGATGATGATATCACCGAGGAGATCAAAAGCATACTCTTCCCCGAGGATGAGGAGGTAACTGAGGAGGAGTTTGAGGAGCGCTACCAGCAGGAGCTTGCTCTTCAGGGGGTTTCCGATGAGCACTATCGATGGTTTGTGGGGTATGATCTGTTGCAGGGCAGGCTGGATGAATACCTCAGGGAGCAGGTGCCCGAGGAGATGCTTCAGCTTCATGTTCAGGGCATCCTGGTAGCTACTGAGGAGGTTGCGCAAACGGTGCTCGAGAGGCTGGAAGGGGGCGAGGATTTCGCATCTCTTGCCGCGGAGGAATTTAATCTGGATCCGGTGTCCAAGGAAAATGGTGGCGACCTGGGCTGGTTCCCCGAGGGGCTCAGGGGCGAGGTGTTCGATGATGTTGCCTTCAACCTTGAGCTGGATGAAGTGAGCCAGCCTTTTGCCCCAGACGGGGGATACTATATAATCAAGGTACTGGAGCGGGAGGAGAACCGGGCGCTGGATGAGGCGACCAGGGAGCAGCTTAAAGCCAGAGCATTTAGCGACTGGCTCGCAGCGGAGAGAGAAGAGAAGGTGAAGCGCAAGTCCAACCTCGATCTGGACGAGGTATATGAATGGGCCATAGGGCGGCTCGATTAGGGAGGTTCTATCTTGGGGGAAAGGGAGAGCATTGGCATTGGGCTGATGGGGCTGGGGGTTATTGGCAGCGGCGTGGCTAAGGCCCTGATGGAGAGGGAGGAGGCTATCGCCAGCCAGGTGGGATGCCCGCTAAGGCTGAGGAAAATACTGGTGCGTGAGCCGGCCAAGAGGCGGGCGGTGAAGGTGGAGCCTCACCTCCTTACCACTGATCCTCGGGAGATCCTCGACGACCCTGAGATAGACATCGTGATTGAGGTTATCGGTGGCGAGAGCCCGGCGCTTGAGTTGATAAAGGAAGCTATCCTTAAGGGGAAGCATGTGGTCACCGCCAATAAGGAGGTCATCTCAAAGCATGGCCCGGAGCTCATCTCCCTGGCTCAGGAAAAGGGGGTCGACATCCTCTATGAGGCCAGCGTAGGTGGAGGCATCCCGCTCATTGCCCCCTTCAAGCAGGACCTTTTGGCTAACAAGATCTCGGCCATCTATGCCATCATCAACGGTACCACTAACTATATTCTCACCAGAATGGCATCCGAGGGGCTGGATTTCTCATCGGCGCTAAAGCAAGCGCAAAAGATGGGTTACGCTGAACCTGACCCGGCAAACGATATCGAGGGCATTGATGCCGCCTATAAGCTTGCCATTTTGGCCACCCTGGCGTTTCACGCTGAGGTTCGCCCTCAGGACGTTTACCACGAAGGCATCTCCCGCCTCAGTTCCCGCGATTTCAGATATGCCAGGGAGCTGGGCTACGCCATAAAGCTGCTCGCCATTGCCAAGGAGAAGGACGGCTCGATTGAAGTTCGCGTTCATCCGGTATTTATTCCTGAAGACCTCCTCCTGGCCAAGGTGGATGGTGTCTATAATGCCGTTCAGGTGGAGGGCGACCTGGTGGGCAGGGTTATCTTCTATGGCCAGGGGGCTGGTGCCTCGCCAACCTCAAGCGCAGTAATCGCCGATGTCATCAATTTGGGGCAGAGAATCAACCTCGGGGTGAGCATCACCTCCAGCCTCAGGCTGGAACCGGGGAAAAAGATACGACCAATCTCTGAAATCGAGACCAGATATTATCTCCGCTTGAGCACCGTCGACCTCCCCGGCGTGCTGGCGCAGATCTCCAAGATTCTGGGCGACCTCCAGATCAGCATCTCCTCGGTGATTCAAAGGGAGACCGATGTCGCCACCAAGAGTGCCCAGATTGTGCTCATGACCTACCCCGCTCAGGAGAGCGCGATGCAAAAGGCTATGGCGGAGATAGAGCGACTTGAGGTGGTAAAGGAGGTCTCCAACTTCGTCCGGGTTGAGGATTAGCTATGGCGGTTGAAAAAGGCGTTTTAGCCCGATACCGTGAATTCTTGCCCATCACCGCCAAGACCCCGATGATAACCCTGGGCGAGGGGGATACACCCCTGGTCCGGTCGCGGCAAATAGAGAAGGAGTTTGGCTGCGAGCTTTACTTCAAGCTGGAGGGGTGCAACCCCACAGGCTCGTTCAAGGATCGGGGGATGGTGGTGGCAGTGGCCAAGGCGGTGGAAGGGGGGAGCCGCGCCATTATCTGCGCCTCCACGGGCAATACCAGCGCCTCGGCCGCAGCCTATGGCGCCGGATTCGGGCTTAGCACCTTTGTCATTGTGCCTCAGGGAGGGATTGCCCTGGGGAAGCTGGCCCAGGCTTTAGTTTATGGGGCGAGGATCATCGCCATCGATGGCTCCTTCGATCAGGCATTGAGCCTGGTGCGCACCCTGAGCCAGAAGCATCCCATAACTGTGGTCAATTCCATCAACCCCCATCGCCTCGAAGGGCAGAAGACCGCTGCCTTCGAGATCGTCGATAGCCTGGGCGATGCCCCTGACTACCTTTTCATTCCCGTGGGTAATGCGGGCAATATTACCGCCTACTGGAGGGGGTTTGCGGAATATCATGGGGCGGGGAAGGCAAAGAGCACTCCCCACATGATGGGATTTCAGGCTGAGGGGGCAGCCCCCATCGTTCAGGGTAAGGTTATCGAGGAGCCGAGGACGATAGCTTCGGCGATCCGCATCGGCAATCCGGCAAGCTGGAAGGAGGCGGTCGCCGCCAGGGATGAGTCCCGCGGGCTCATTGACCTCGTCACCGATGATGAAATCCTTTCCGCCTACAGGCTTCTTGCCCGTGAGGAGGGCATCTTCGGCGAGCCGGCTTCAGCCGCCTCGGTGGCCGGTCTGATCAAGGTGGCGGGACAGGGTATCAGCCTCAAGGGCAAAAAGGTGGTTTGCATCATCACTGGCGCTGGGCTCAAGGACCCAGATACGGCGATCAAGGGTGCTGAGCCTCCCATTGAGCTTGCTGCTGAGCTCAGCGCCATCGAGCAAGCTTTGGATCTGAGTTAGGCCATGACTCACGCTAAGGTAATTGTCAATCCCGTCGCGCGGGGTGGGGTCACGGGGGAGGGTGTTGGAGGGTGCTGTGGTCAGGAAAGGGGAAAGGGCAGGGCAACGCTGGGCATCCTCAGCAGCGGGGTAGGTAGTGACGCTGCCCGCTCTTTGGGTATCCCTCATGAGTATGCTCCAGCCTGCCGCCTATTTCCCAACTTCAAAACGGCCGCCATCGACCTCGGTGCGGTAGAGTATATGATGGGCGATGAAAAGGTGCGGCGTTTTTTCATCAATACAGCGGGCTTGGGCTTCGATGCCGCTGTGGTCAAGCGCACTCACGGTCTAATCAAGGTGATAAGGGGCACCATCCCTTATGCCTTAGGCCTTGTGACCGTCCTCGCCACCTATCGCAATAAGGAGGTGGTGAG
>JABUBL010000217.1_pt1 | contig 15272 bp, 16 predicted proteins | sample 7240371 | NCBI WGS metagenome assembly JABUBL01 (sample SAMN07256343, study PRJNA390944) | subsurface metagenome | isolation source: Methane hydrate marine sediment | place: Pacific Ocean: Eastern North Pacific, ODP site 1244 | collected 2002
ATATCGCTTTTCGGGTGGTTGCCGTATGCCAACGCCAAAATCCTATCCGCCACACCTCTCTCTTCCAAGCAATCACCTTTACAAAGTAATCTTCACTCTTTAATGAGTAATTCTGGTATTTAAACCTTATCCTGGGTAACTTAAGAACTCATCAAAAGTTATCTGGCATCACCACGGCCGATTTTCGATTCTACCGCATTACTTTATAAAAGGTAACTAGCCCACTCGAGGGGGATGAACTTAGCACGAAAACCGAAGGGAGAAGATCCCTGCTTTCGGGCAATTACTCTACAAGAGGAATTTGGGCTTTTTTTAAAGATATTTCACCTTGACGGATATCCGAGCGCCTCTGCGGCAACCTCTTCCACTTTTTTTAAGAGCTTTTTTGCGAAAAGCAGAACATTTTGGGGTCTACCTTCTGATAATCGCTTCAGATTCTCCTTATGTTTTTCTAATTGCCTAGATATCGCTTTTTTGTTCATTTCCGCTCTCAAACGACCTTTGATCTCCCGCTCGTAAATCTGATTGACCTCTGCTTCCGCATCTCCAAGTCTGAGTAGATCGATGAAGTTTTCTAAGACTGCGGCAGCTTCTTCACCTAGTTCTGTCAAATTAACCAGTTTAATTCGCCCCGTTTCCTTAAAACTGACTAATTTGAGCTTTTCCAGTTCTGCCAGCACATTTAAAGTGTGGGCATACGTGCAATCGATTTCTTTCGAGATTATTGCTGTATATAACGGTTTATTTTCACTCTTTAACAAAATTAGGGCTTTTAATGGCTTTTCTTGTAAAAACAAGTTTTCTACTGCCCTATTTATTTTTTTACCCATAACCCTCACTTCCGTAAATGTATACTATTTTATATCTATTTAAGTTTATCTATAGTTAAAAATATACTTTTTAATGAATATAATGGGGGGGTTTTGATACAAAATATTTATCAGCCCCAAAACCGATTGGCAAAACGCGATGAGGTTGGAGGATGATGGGGTGGGGGAAATAAAAAAACAGAGAGTAATAATGGCGGCGCTGAGTCCAAAGGTGAGAGTGTTCATCGGGAGAAACCGCACGGTGACCTCGCGACGCCGCGCTGGAGATAATCGAGCAATTTTCGGAGGAGATCAAACTAAGCAAGTAAAAACTAGCTGGTGAAACTTATGCCCGGAGACTACCTAACGCCCGCCTTCTACGCGTTGGGACTCATCATTGTTGGGGTTATCGCAAGGGTTATCGCAGGGCGTGTCAAAATTTTGGGACTGCTCGCTAAGCCGGCATTTCATTACCTCAATGTGCTCATCCTCTGGGTGATGCTCCCCACCGTGGTCTTCGTCTCGATAGCGCGCTACAATCTGCGTGCTATCATGGGATTCAGCAGCGCCGCAGTTTTTGGTTTCATAGGGTTGGGCGTTTGTTTCGTGTTGGCTGTGGGACTTTCAGCTCTCAGGCACTACAACCTAAAAACAACCGTCGCAGTCACTTTGAACTCCGCGTTCATGAACGTCACTCACCTCGGCTTGCCCCTCGTTTATGCAATGGTTGGAATCGGGGGTTTGGGGCCCGCGAGTCTCTACGCGGTGGCAATAGGAATTCCGCACTTGGTCCTCGGAGTTGCGCTCGCATCGTCTTCCAGTAAGCGACGTGTAAGTCCGCGCTTCGTGCTAGCAAATGTGCTGGTCTTCCCGGCGACCATAGCGCTCATAGCAGCGATGCTCTTCGTCGGCTTCAATGCCTACCTGCCTGATGTGGTGAGAGAAACATTTGACGTTTACCTCGCCAAGCCGTTTTTCGCCTTGATGCTTCTTTTTGTCGGTTATCAAATGCCCCTAGTCAATCCTCGCAAGTATCTATCGAAGCTGGCGGCCGTGGGTGTGATAAGGTTCTTGGTCTGCCCGCTAGTGATCTTCGCATTGATTTGTATAACTGGGTTGAGTGTAGCCACTGATATCACGCCCAAGCCCGCGCTAATTCAATCACTAATGCCGCCCGCTATCTTCAACATCGTCCTCGCCTACAATTTCAAGCTAGATCTCAAGCTCTACGGGGCGATGGTGTTCTACTCAACCTTTGTATCGCTCTTCGTGGCGTTGCCCCTCATGATTTACCTGGTTTTTTAGTGGACGCACCAGCTTCCGAGAAAGGAACTTCATCACGTGACAACGAGCGCAGAATGCAGGGAAGTTCTTCGATGCTGACTCTAATTTGGTCTGTCGTGTCACGGTCCCGTATCGTCGCGGTACCGTCCTCGAGCGTTTGATGATCGATGGTCACGCAGTAAGGAGTCCCAACCTCATCCGCGCGTGCGTAGCGACGGCCAATGGAGCCGGCGTCATCGTATTCAGCCATGAACCCTCTTGACCTCAAACTTTCATACACCTCACGGGCTTTTTCAGGCATTCTATCCCGGTTGAGCAACGGGAAGACGCCGACCTCGATGGGGGCCAAATCCTTCTTAAGCTGAAGATACTTACGCTTCTCCCCCGACACGTACGAGTGCTCAAGCGCGCAATAAAATGGACGATCGATGCCGTAGGAGGGCTCCACCACGTGGCAGAGCACTTTCCGTTTTTTATCCGCTGAAAATACCATCATGTCCTCCTTGCTGAACTGAGCGTGACGAGAAAGATCGTAATCCGTACGGTAGGCCAGTCCCGCGACCTCGACCCAACTAAACCGCTCGGTAGATACCTCGGCATCCCATGTCTCGCTGGAGTAATGGGCTCGTTGCCCTGGAGTTTGTTCCCTGAATCGAATTGCCTCACTTGGGATGCCCAAATCGAGCAGGAAACGCTTGGTGAGCGCGAGATAGTAGGCCATGAGCTCATTGCACACGAGCTTCCGTTTAACAGCTTCTCCAGCCATCACCTCAGTTAGCTTTTCCTTGCCCTGCTGCTGATCGCTCGCCAGCCAAAGTCTGAGCTGCTCCCCCACCAACTCGGAAAACTTTGGGTGATGAGAATCCTCTGGATCAAAGAAAACCTCGGCCTCTGCCATCGTGAACTCTCGCAACCTTATGATGCCCTGACGCGGGGAAATCTCATTGCGGTAGCCCTTGCCAATCTGCACTACCCCAAACGGCAGCTTCCCCCGTGCGTGGCGCTGAAGTCGCTTGAAATCTATGAAAATTCCCTGCGCAGTCTCCGGTCTCAAGTAACCCACGCGCTGACTCCCGGGACCAATCGCCGTTCGAAACATCGCGTTGAAATCGAAAATTTTTCCCAGCTCCCCGCCGCAGTCCGGACAGCGCACCCGATGTTTTTTCACGAACTGGTTCATTTCCTCCTTGGGCATGCCTTCGATATCCTTGTCTGTTTGCTCGCGCGCTAGATCCGCAACCTTAAATGCAGCACCACACTTCTGACACTCAACCATCGCGTCAACGAAGTGATTGACGTGCCCGCTCGCCTTCAGGACCTCCTCAGGCATAACATTGGGGGAATCTATCTCGAAGAACCCTTCCTTAATAACGTAGTACTCGCGCCACTTCTGGATGATCTTGTTCTTCAAAAGTGCCCCGAGCGGTCCGAAATCATAGAAACCTGCAACACCTCCATAAATCTCAAACGAGGGCCAGATGAACCCGCGACGCTTAGCGAGCTCCATCATCTCTTCATGCTTCTGGGGCACCCCCCCCATCACCGCAATTGGAAGCGCTTTCAAAGCCTAAAAAATTAAGTATTTACTCACCAATCTCCTCTGAGAAGGATGTCAAAAATCAAAGTCGGCTGTTGTGGATGGGGGTTCTTTAAAGGTGGCCTCAAGGCTTACATGAAAAAATTCTCGCTCGTCGAAGTACAGCAGACGTTTTACAAATTGCCAATGGTTAAAACCGCTGAGCGTTGGCGTGCTGAGGCGCCAGAGGAATTTGAGTTTTCTATCAAAGCGTGGCAGGCGCTTACCCATTTACCAACAAGCCCAACATGGCGCCGCTCGGGCCTGAAGCCGGAAGAACTTGAACGAAGACGATATGGACGGCTCCGCCCGACGCGGGATAACTTCGACGCGTGGAATCGGACGAAAGAGATTGCCGATGCTCTCGATGCAAGAGTTTGTATAATTCAGTGCCCTCCCAACTTCAAATGCACCAAAGAAAATGCTGGAAATATGCGAAAGTTTTTCTCAAAGATTAATCGAGGCAAGCTGGTACTGGCTTGGGAGCCTCGCGGGGACTGGAAAGAGCATCCCGACGAAATCGCGAAACTATGTGAGGAGATCGAGCTTGTACACGTGGTCGATTTGATGCGTCGCAAGCCGACCTCTAAGCATCCAATCGCTTACATCCGCTTGCACGGACTCAACCCGCGAGAGTATGATTACAACTATGATTACCCACTTGCCGAGCTGAGGCAACTCGCGTCAAAAGCGCGAGCATTGGCAAAGAAGCATCGCGAGGTCTACATTCTTTTTAACAATTTTGAGATGTACAAAAATGCTGCCCAACTTATTCGGTTGTTTAAACTTGATTAGTCCTGATCCACTTCAACAATTTTGTCCCGTGATGTGTGTCCAGCAATTATCCTGACGTTTGATCGCTTCACCCCGAAATGTTTCGCGAGCAACTCGATACACGCCCTGTTCGCGGCGCCCTTGACCGGTGGCGCGGTAGTCTTCACTTTTAAAGTGCCATCGAGCTGCTCCATAACTTCCTCTCGCGCCGCCTTCGGCTGAACTCTGACTTTTACTCGCAAGATTTCACCATACCCCGCCAGTAGGATAGTGAATAGTCGGGATTAGAACTTTGCGAATCTCACAAAAAGAAGGTAAACCCCGCGCTTAGAGTTATCATCACTTCACCACCAAATGCCACTTTTTTTCTAATTTCAATTTATCAGTGCCCCAGAATAATAAGATTAAATAGTATGATTTTTCTATTTTTATATGCGATGAAGCAAGGTGGATGGATAACCTCACCTTGTGGAGTCTTTAACCAATTTGAAAGGAGGATGAAAAAATGGCAAGACGCCTGAAACATAGAGCATATGCTAGCATGGTTATTTGCTTATTGTTAGTTGGAATGCTCTCAAGCATTTGTCTCAGCAATATCCCGCTAGTGAAGGCTTCTCCTGGAGCTGTCATATATGCGGGATGCAGGGAATCCACCTATGGTATAGACCCATTCCCAGAACCAGAAGAGTGGGCACAAGACATGAAACTCATGGGGGGCTATTGGCCCGGCTCTCAACCGGCTGGAGTCTGGATAGTTGGAATACTTGCCGGGGAGGGCGATGATTTTATGCTATGGACCGAGTGTAACCTACAATTCCCATCGCCCGGAGGTAGCTACGAGCACGTAATATTCGACAACACGGACTTTCACGAGCCATACCTTGACTACTTTGATACCCACGGGATAGAGGTGTGGCTGCAGGTCGAACCAGGGCTTGCAGATGTCCCTACTCTAATCGACCTCGTGTTGGACAGGTACGAACACCACGACTGTGTGGTGGGACTCGGAGTGGATGTGGAGTGGCACAAGCAAACCGAAGAAGAATGGGGTGTACCGGTAACTGACGCTCTAGCGGAAAACTGGGAAGCTGAGGTAAAGTTACACAACGAGAATTACACGTTGTTCCTCAAGCACTTTTGGTGGACATGGATGCCGCCGACATACAGAGGGGATATAATTTTTGTCAATGACAGTCAAGGTTTTGGAAACCTCAATGGCATGGTTTCCGAGTTCGATGACTGGGCTGCTAGATACTATCCTAACATCGTAATGTACCAATACGGGTACCCAGCCGACAAGAAATGGTGGAAAAGACTAAGTAACCCGCCGAAAGATATCGGGGACGCGATAGCAGCGGTAGTCGAGCAGGACATGGGACTGATCTGGGTAGATTTCAGCTTGAGGGATGTGTTTCCACCTCTGGGATCAGACAATACTCCGCCAGTAATATCGAACGTGGCTTCTTCATCCATAACGTACGATTCGGCGACCATCACTTGGGACACGGATGAACCCAGCGACAGTGTGGTCAATTACGGAACCACCACAGCTCTGGGGAGCACGGAATCAGAAGTGACGATGGTCACAAGCCACTCGATAACGCTAACGAACCTTTCCGCATCCACAACCTATTACTATGAGGTACAATCGACTGACGCGAGTTCAAACACTGCAGTCGACGACAACAACGGATCTTACTACACGTTCACTACTGCGGCACCGGACACAACGCCACCTGTCATAGAAAATGTCGCCACATCAAACATAACTGGCAATTCAGCGACCATCACTTGGGACACTGATGAACTCAGCGACAGTGGGGTTAATTATGGGAAAACTACGTCTCTGGGGAGCTCGGAATCAGATGCGACGATGGTCACAGCACACTCCATAATACTCACGAATCTTTCCGGATCTACAACGTATTACTATGAAGTGCAATCGACGGACGCGAGTTCAAACACTGCAGTCGACGACAACAACGGATCTTACTACACGTTCACCACCACGGAAGCTGACACGACGCCCCCAGCGGCCCCGACGGGACTCACTGCTACTGCAGTAAGCTTCTCGATGATCGACCTTGACTGGAACAACAACACCGAGAACGACTTGAACCATTACCATGTCTACCGGAGCACGACGAGCGGCTTCAATTGCGATAACAGCACGTTCTTGGATGAGACGACCGTGAGCGATTATCCGGACATGAGCGTCGACGATAACACCACCTATTACTACAAGGTGACAGCGGTCGACACGAGCAACAATGAGTCGGATCCTTCAAACGAGGCGAGCGCCACGACACCTGAAGCCCCGTCCGGACCTACCATGCATGTCCTTGCGATCAACATGGAGCTCCTCACGCTCGGGCAAAGCAAACAGGGCAAGGCGATAGTTTACATCGTCGACGAAAACGACGACCCGGTTCCGAGCGCCACGGTGTACGGTCACTGGGAAGGAATAGCTCCCTCAGGAACTCAAGAGAAAGCCACGGATGGCGATGGTATAGCACCGTTCTGGTCTGGCAAAGTGAGAAACCCCCCGAGCGGGAGTCTCTTCATATTCTTCGTGGACAACGTCGCAAAAGATGGATGGACTTACGACCCAGCATCAAACGGCGAGACGAGCGATAACATAGCGGTACCATAGCAGCATAACAACACGGCAATGGGGGCAAAACGCAAAAACTGCCCCCATAATTCCTTTTTTTTGAACTTGCACAATCTTGGCTCTGTAAGGAAAATAAGGTAATTCAAAGTGAAAAGTCGTTTGCCCTAATTTGAACGGGGTTACCCCCCTGGAAATTTGAGATCCACGCTTGAGATATCATGTTTCAGAAATAAACAAACAACTACTGAAGCACAAGCCAAACAGAGGAATACACGCCCAAATCCCTCTTCGTCTTTTCTATTTTTTAATTTAACAGAACTGAACTACTGTCAATATCATTTAACACTAGCTGGAAAGCTACTCCAAGATAGGCAGCTGTTCTTTTTCAATCGTCCGGGTTGTTGTGTTTGAATCTTGGAAAATTCAGGCTGGTATGTAGAAAAGCATTTGCTAGGTTAGATCGACTATTTTAGCTTTCGGAGCATTCTCTTTGACGGATTCTATCCCGTTCATGCATCCAGCCTTACTCGCATACGCTTCGCCAACTGCAATTATCTCTCCGTTCGGTGCTCTCAGTCTGAACCGGTATTCGCCCTTCTCGTCCTTGTAGACCTCAAACTTTGGTTCGGCCATTTTTCACCCCCCTTACCTTTCCAACTTTCTCGCACGTCGTCACATGTAATTTTTCAGCGCTCCTTTTTCATTTTTCGATGATAATTTTGACGTTTCCATTTTTGAATACTTTAATCCTATATCTATTTTTTTTGTCCAGTTTACTTTTGATGCCATTTATCGTTTTTTCCAGTCTTGCACCTTCAGAAAGCTTTTCCTCGATATCACCGAACAAATTCCAAACACTTCGGATATCGTGAACAGCATTATTAAAACAGACTTTGGTTAAACTCAAAACATCTTTGAATCTTGTTTTTTCGTTATGTTTACTAAGGGGGTAATAGACATCAAATAATTTATCGTAATATTTGTTGTGTTTTTTAACAATGCCAAGGATGAATTTTTTCACATCGGTTATTTTACGTGAGATTTCCTCTCACGTATATCCGATGATAAATAAAACGACGACAACGTGCCGAGATTTTTTCTGACATCTTTCTCATAAGCTCTGTGAATCGGTATTTCATCGTATTTAATATTAGGATAACGTAACTTCCCATCGGTATGAAAAGGCTGGTGCGCGTCGGCTACATAATGGGATATAACGCCCAATTCAAAAACAACGGCCTTCACCGGCGTATCAATAATCCCACGAAAGAAGCTACTCGCTTTTGGGTGTAAAATAACTTCGTCAGTGTTACCAAGCATTTCTCTGATCAGTTTAGTCTCTTTTTCTACTTTTTCGTGTATTTTGCCGTAGTGTCGCCCGCTTTGGGTAGGTGTGATATTGTAGTAGTGGTTTGAAAAATCACAGAACAGTTTATCCGGTGCGACAACTCCCAAGACAAAATAGCCCCTCCTGACGGGATCAAAAATCAAATTCTGGAAAAATGGGGGCATGGAAAGCGCTGCAAAATAAGACATTACTTCATGATTGTTGCTGTACCACGTGTATTTTCCCATTTTTCGACCATCCACCTACTACCTCACCTGGTGGTTCAAGAAATATTCCTCAATCTTTAAAACCGATTTCGCTGAGACATTTTGGACATAACTCCATCTCCTCAACATCACACTGGCAGTTCGGGTGATTTAATGATTCCAAATCAGGTTGCTCTCTGTAAAATCCCTCATTGCTTGTGCATACGTTACAATCACTAATGGCAGTAACTTTGACTACACTAGTGCCTCCCACTGCCGTTGAATATCCAACACTGCATATGTCACATTCGCCATCTTGACACTCCCCACAGATGAAACCACCACCGACAAATTCTACCATTTCGTCAGTAGGGTATTTTAATCCACAAACAACGCACTCAGATACTTCTACTAGTTCATCCAGAAGTTGATTGCACCTGTCTATAAGTCCATCAGCTTCGTCTCCGAGTGCCGTAAGTTCTAGTTGAAGATCTTCAACTTCTTCAAGTATATCGCGGACCTTCTTGATCTCAATGTAAGCCTCCCATGCTCCCACCCCGAGGAAGTAGATACTGGCTAGGAGACTCTTAATTGACACAAGAGCACCAATGAGGCCTTTTATCAGCTCTCTTTGGGCGGAATCTAAATTTTCTTCAGCATCGCCAAGTTTATTCTCAATATCTTCAATTTTTCCTTCCATTTCAACTTTCAATTTCCCCATACGTTGTCCCAATGTTTCAAGGTCCTCAATCTCCTCGGCTTGTTCGAGATCCCTCTCAACTTTCTCAATAAGTCGATTGATTTCTTCGATATCTTCTTCTACTATATCCTCTTTCTCCCTTTCTAATTCTCTGATACGGTACGTAATCGCGAAAAATTGTTCTGGAGTTATATACCACTTACTAAGCAAATTCTCAAATTCTTCTATCCCCTCAATAATCTCATCCAAGCGATTCTGTTTTTTTTCTAATTCATTGTTTAATCCATTAAGATCGTGTTTCATTAAAATCGCTCCACCTGAGAATATATCCTATACGGGGCGCCCAGTGTCCATTTCATGTTAACTTCCTCTGGATGATATGAGTAGTAATTAGATACCCTATCTAGAAGGTAATCCGACCAACTTTTCTTGCTGAGTTTTGATAACTCAATTCTGTCGATTAATAACTTGGGTCCTTTTTTATCGTTCTTAACAAAACAATTTAGACGGCAATATTTCCCGTTCAATAAACCAAGTCTCGCTAGGTTCAAGGAAGGGGTATACACCCTAATCTTATTTTTTAACCAAGATTCGACAAGTTCAAATTTTGATTTTGATCTGTTTTTCAAAATCTTAGATTCGAGGTTCTGTACAAAACCCTCCACTTCAACAAGTCTTTTTCCATATTTCCTTGGATTATCGATTATACTGGAAATGGAAACATCTTTGCCATTCGGTATCATAGACTTATGGCGTTGCCTTTTTGCTTTTTTAGCCTCCAATTCCCCCTCGTTTAGTCTCCCCTGTTGGTTAGCTATAAATGAAAAAAGATTTGCTGAAGCATACAACAATAGAAGTTTTCTAAATAGTGTACTTGCGTTAAGATTTTGTCGGTTAATTTTTTTTAAGTCTCTCTTGGACACCTTCCTGGTTTTTAGGAGGTGCTCCAAGTATAATTCCTGCTTAACAACAAGTTGGGCAAGTTTAAATTTTATTTCTTCGAGATACTCACGCGCCGTAGAACATTCTTGCTTAAGTTTTGTCCATCTCTTTCCCACAAGTGAAGTGTAAAATAAGTTGAGATAATTCTCAAATGTCTTATCGATTTGTTTTACCTGCTCTCCCGCGTATTTAATTTCAGATTTATAAACAGGTTTGCTTTTCGAATATCTTCTGTCCAATTTGAAATTAGCGAACAATGCAGCGTCCATCCCCAGCGTTGCTATTTTAATGAGTGAATCTCTCTTGGCCTCAAGATATCGCGCATACCGCAATAATTGAGGTTTATAATCATGTTTCAATACAAACGAGTCCGGCAGCCGCCTATAATTTCTTAACATGACATACATATGATTTTTTTCGTTGTATGGTAAATCCAAAGAAAATATGGACTTTTTTAATTTTTCAAATATTTTTTTCTTGTTGCCTTTTGCGAACTGTTTTTTGAAACTTTTTAGATTTACTTTTTTCTTCTTGATATTTTTTTCAGCGTCGAATGCGGCGCTTAGATCTTTCTGAACTGCTAGCAATTGGTGCAGACGATACTGCACAGAATCTCGAATCGAAATGCCTTTGGAAAGCAGTTCTTGCCAATCTTTAGTCCTCACGATACCTTTTAAGAATGATAAACCTCTTAACTTAGTTTTAAACTATATAAAGATACTAAAAACGCACTTTTGTGCATCCTTTAAAATCTCATTTTGCATCGAATATCATTTTTTTATTTTGCCATAATAGTGAAAAAAAAATCTAATAAACTAGCTCAATTTTAGCACGCCAAAAAGGTAGGAACCCCCCAAGCGGGACGACGTTTACTTTCTTTGTAGATGACATCGTAAAAGAAGGGTGGACTTACGACCCCAACGCAAACGTCGAGACGCAAGATAGTATAACGGTGCCATAGCGGCATAAAAACAGAACAATGGAGGCAAAACGCAACTGTCCCCACTCTTTTTTTTTGAAAAATCCGTGTAAGTTGCAATATTCCCGCCGAACCTTTTGAACGGAGGTCGTTTTAGGAGAGAACATCGCCAGTAAATGTCCCAACAGACCAACAAATTCAAAAAAGATATCCAAAGTAGCTCGACAGCCAGCTGAGATAAATATGCCGCTCGAGGGCAGCGAGTTTAAACCTTCGAGTGAAAACAAATCTGGTGTTCATGAAGCGATTTTGCTACAGATGCGGCGCACTCGAGGCACAACAAGGGCCATTGATCCAAGGCCTGTGCCAGCATTGCTTCGCCAAGGAGAACCGTCTCCTCCAAGCACCGGCGGAACTTGAGGTCACGGTCTGCGGACGATGTGGGGCCTACTTGCTCGGAAAGAGATGGCATGAAGCAGAGAGGGGAGACACCATCGCTAACGCAATTAGAGCGACCGTTCTCTCGAACCTAAAAGTTGCACGCCTGAGTGACGCGGGGACGAAGTTCTTCCACCCACATGAGGTGCCTGAACTCGAGCTTTGGGTCGAGCCAAAACTGGCCGAGAGAGTAATCAACGTCAGGGCAAAAGGGAAAGTTCACGAGCTTCAGGTTAAGCCCCAGTCCGATGAAGCACACATAAAATTCATGCTCAAGCGGAGTACCTGTGATGTGTGCGGCCTCAAGAGTGCCCGCCACTATGAAGCAATCCTGCAAGTGCGAGGGAAGCTCACAAAGGAAAAGAGCTCTGAAGTCAAAAAAATGCTCCAGCGACTCGCCATGAATGCAAGCAAGCGAGAGCGAAATGCGTTCATCGCCAAAGTCGAGGAGCAGCGAGAGGGTTTCGACCTCTACGTGAACCCAGTGAACTTGGCGAGACAAATGGCGTCGATGCTTAAATTGGAGTTTGGGGCCAAAATTAAAGAAAGCGCAAAACTCATAGGGCAAACCCGAGATGGCCGTCGAAAGTTTAGGTTCTCTATTCTCGTTAGGCTTCCGAGCGAGAAGGATTAGTTTTAAGCGGGGAAAATCATAGCTTTAAGAAGTGATGAGATGGTCGAGCTAACGGGCTCAAAAGCGCTGTTCGAGGCGCTTAAGGCGGAAGGCGTAAAGCACATCTTCGGCATCCCGGGCGGGGCGATAATCCCGATTTACGATGCCCTATACGACGTGCATGAGATCCAGCACATTCTAACGCGGCACGAGCAAGGCGCGGCGCACGCGGCCGATGGATACGCCCGGGCGCTTGGGAAGGCGTGCAAGTAACCAAGGCCGACTTTAAAATCCCCGCCAAGGTCAAGTACGCGAGGCCCTCAAAGCCGGAGCCTGAGGTCGGACAAATAAAAAAGGCGGTTGACATGCTCACCAAGGCCGAGCAACCAGTGATTTACGCGGGCGGGGGCGTGATATGGTCGAGTGCCTCGGCCGAGCTGGTTGAGCTTGCAGAGCTGCTCGGTGCTCCGGTGACGACTTCGCTGCTGGGCAAAGGATTGATACCGGAAGACCACCCGCTCGCGTTAGGGATGCTGGGGATGCATGGACGGATGGCTGCGAACCTCGCGGTGACCGAATCAGATGTGCTGCTTGCTGTCGGGACACGTTTCAGCGATCGCTCCACTGGAGATGTGAGCTGCTTTGCCCCGAAGGCTAAGATTATCCACATCGACATCGACCCAGTTGAAATCGACAAGAACGTTCGCGTTGATCTGCCGATAATCAGCGATGCGAAACAATCATTAACTGCGATAATCAAAGGACTTCGCTCCCACGCGAGACGAGGACGGAAAAGCAAATGGGTCGAGCGAGTAAAAAAGCTGCGCAAGAAGTTTGCTCCTCGAATGGACTACGATGAGATTCCCATCAAACCACAACGCGTCATCAAGGAGATAATGAGCGTGCTCGATGAAAATGCCATCATAGTGACTGAGGTGGGGCAGTGCCAGATGTGGGCCGCACACTTCTGTGTGGTGCGGAAGCCCCGACATTTCATCTCCTCGGGTGGTCTAGGCACGATGGGTTTCGGATTCCCGGCCGCGATGGGTGTAAAGGTTGCGCGCCCAGAGTGCAATGTTGTGAACATCGCGGGGGACGGAAGCTTTTTGATGAACTCTCAAGAGCTGGCAACGGTTGTGGAGAATAAAATAAACGTTGTTTCTTGCATTTTCAACAATCGCTACTTGGGAATGGTCAAACAGTGGCAAGATATGTTTTTCCAAAAGCGCCGCTCCGCTACCTGTCTTGGAAAGGTACCCGACTTCGTGAAACTCGCCGAAGCATACAACGCTTGGGGCGATCGTGTGGCAAGACCGAGCGAGGTGGCGCCAAAACTGCGCGAGGCTCTGCGCTGTGGAAAGCCAGCAGTGCTTGACATCCCGATTGACCCCGACGAACACGTATTGCCGATGGTCCCCGCAGGAGGGAGAATCGACCAGATGTTAACATAGGTGAGTAAGATGAAAACCCGAATTTTTTCTGTGCTCTGCGAAAACGTCCCCGGCGTGATGATGCGGATATCACGCACCTTCACTCGGCGCCAGATCAACTTAGATTCGATCACAGTAGGACTTGAGCCTACCGGATTGGCACGAATTATCCTGATGTTCAAGGAAGACGACCGCACGGCCGAGTTCATGCGCAGGGTGCTAAACAAGAAGCAACTATTGAAGATGGTGCAGCAGATCGAGCGAGCTGGTGGTCGGGTGCTCGAATCCAAGGGCAATATGGTGATTGCTGAACTCAGCGGAGAGCATGACGAAATCGAACGCGTGATTAAAGCATTGGGCCCAAAAATACTGAAAGAGGTTGCTCGCTCGGGACAAGTTCTTATATCACGTGTAAAATAAATCATGGGGTGACGATATGACAAAGATTTATTATGATCAAAACGCCGACCTAAGCGTGCTCAAAGACAAGACCATAACAATCATAGGGTACGGCAACCAAGGGCAGGCGCAATCCAACAACCTCCGTGATTCCGGCTGCAAAGTAATTATCGGAAGCATAAAAGATCCGAGTTATGATAAAGCAGTGGCCGATGGGTTTGAGGCCTACGATATCGCCGAAGCTGCGCGGCGGGGAGACATCGTCCACATGCTTATTCCCGACGAGTACCAGGCAAAAGTTTACCTTGATCAGGTTTCTCAACACATGAAAAAAGGTAAGGTGCTTTGCTTCAGTCACGGATTCAACATCCACTTCAAACAGATTGTTCCACCCAACGATGTCGATGTAATCATGATTGCCCCGAAGGCACCGGGAGCGATCCTACGGCGCATGTACCAGCAGGGTTCTGGCACACCGGGGTTGCTCGCGGTCGCCCAAGATCCCAGTGGCCAAGCGAGACAGATCGCCCTAGCGCTCGCGAAAGGAGTTGGGCTAACTCGAATCGGGGTGGTTGAAACAACGTTCAAAGAGGAAGTTGAGACCGATCTCTTTGGGGAACAAGTCGTGCTGTGCGGAGGGGTTTCAGAATTGATAAAAGCGGGATTCGAGACCCTTATCGAAGCGGGATACCAGCCTGAGGTCGCGTACTTTGAGTGTTTGAACGAACTGAAGCTCATTGTGGACCTGATCTACGAACATGGGTTAGAGGGCATGTGGGCCGCGGTCAGCAACACGGCCGAGTACGGCGGGCGGACGCGAGGCCCGAGGATCATAGATGGAAGGGTGAGGGAGACGATACGCAGGATACTAAAGGATGTGCAGAGTGGTGGTTTCGCGAAGGAATGGGTCGCTGAAAGCCAGAAGGGGAGCACCAACTTAAAGCAGATGCGTGAGGAAGGCAAGGCTCACCCCATAGAAAAAGTTGGCAAGGAGCTTCGAAAGTGGGCCGGAATCGAAAAGTGATGAACTTTTTTAGCATCAGGAAAATTAAATAAAGCTTAAAGATGAAGCCTTCTAGGGGGTGGGGTCGATGAAGCTTCGCAGCCGAGAGGTAGTTTCAGGTCTTGAAGGTTTACCCCGACGTGCACTTCTAAAAGCCGATGGTTTAACCGACGCCGACATCGAACGTCCTTTTGTAGCGATAGCAAACTCTTACAACAATGTGGTCCCTGGGCATCAT
>JABUBL010000218.1_pt1 | contig 15272 bp, 18 predicted proteins | sample 7240371 | NCBI WGS metagenome assembly JABUBL01 (sample SAMN07256343, study PRJNA390944) | subsurface metagenome | isolation source: Methane hydrate marine sediment | place: Pacific Ocean: Eastern North Pacific, ODP site 1244 | collected 2002
ACCCCCCCCCCCCCTAATGCCGATCACCTGAGTCACCTCAGTCACCCAAAAATCGAGCTGATAAGTGGGCATCAGGGAAATCATCGGGGTGACCGAGGTGATCGAGGTGACTGGGCTTAGGGGAGGAAGGCAGGAGGACGAAAATCGAACCTTTAGAACCTTTAGTGATGCTCACCCTGAAAACGGCATTATTTGGGGTTCTTTCGGCGTGCCGTTTTGTTTTTGCGCCCCTTTTGCCTCGTTTTCCCCCGCTACTTGCTCAGATGGCTCTTTTCCTGAACGGCGGCAAACTTCTGGAGGGGGGGGGCCATACATACATCGTTTCGATACTTCCCGAAACCATGTATATGTATCCCCCCCACTCCCAGCCTGTGCCGCCGTTCGCAAAAATGCCCGTTGGAGCCACTCCCGCGCCTCTTTTTCCCCTATGGAGCGCAATTTCACAACGGCAACGCCTTTAAGGGCATCTTCTTGCTCCTTTTCGATTGACACGCGCTGATATTTGTGGAGGTTGGTTCATCGATCTTCTTTATTCGGAGTTCTTTCGGCGAACGGGCGGGGGGTTCTCGGAAAACTGCCTCCCCTCCAACGATTCGGGCTTCTTTTGTTGTTTTAACCCCTTCTGCTTGCCCAGATGGGATGTGCGGGGTGGACTGGGGGGTGGGGGGGTTATACATACATCAAAAAAGGGGGCTAATTCTGCCTTCTTTTCGTGTATATATGGCCCCCCCCCTCCCCTGCCGATTCCCCGCACACGCCATCTAACCATTCTCCTGCCTCCTTTCCCGAAAAGGGGCGCAGAACGATGGAGGGGGCGGCTTTTTCCAATAGTCCCGCACTTAATTCGAAAATAAAGGCCCACGCTACTAAAGTTTTTGAATATATCCCCTATCCCCCTAACGCCGACAACCTCAACAACCTCGACAACCCGACCGAGGGGCCAAAAATCGAGCGGATGGTAGGATCGAACTCAGGTTCCCGAGGTCCTTTCCCTGAACCATTTTAAGATGTTTTTAATAATGTCGTCGACCACCAAGGTTTCGCCGATGCCCTTGAGGAACTCCCCCGCATCTTTTAAATTCTGATTTTTGGACATCGCCAATAAGCGCCCGACTATCGCAATCGACAACTCGGCCTCATCGCGGCGCACGTCAATTTTTTCCTTTATTTCTCTTTGCGCGTCAGCCGGTAGGGAGTTCCAGAATTCTATCCATGCTTTTGATATATCCGCTCCGTCCTCATATCGCGACGGTTTCTCACTCATTCCCTCACCTCCCCTCTGTTTTTCCGCCCGCGCTATTAAATGTAGGGGGTAGGTAAAGAAGGCGATGTATGTATGTAGCCCCTTGAGACAGGTGCCGCCTTCTCCATATATCCCCACCTTTCCTAACCATCAAAGCGGCGCTATTGCAGGCTTTAGCAAACTAAGGGGTAAGAACGATACTCCCCCAGAACAACCCGAAATTGAGCCTGTTTTGGACGCCTTTACACCACCCCATAAGCCTGCCCAACCCTGCAAAAGCGGCGCTATTATCTCCCAAAAGATAGTGGAATATACAGGGTTTTTGAAAATGCGGGTATTTTTAACATAGATACGCTCGAAAGAGGCTGGCAGAGCATCGCAAAACTAACCGCGCAGGAACCCCAGTTATACTATGCTGCCACACAAATCACGATAACCCAACTGTGGGAGGAGTTCTTTAGCAAACCGAGTGCCTGCGCGGTTAATTTATCTCCCCAAGAAGCCCCCGAAAAGCGGGAACGGGGCGGCGAAAATAGCGGCAAAGTGGGGAATCCGCTAAAATCGGGTATTTCTTGGCCGAAAGAACCCCAAAACATTAGTTTAGCGTGCCAAAGCCTGCCCTGCTATCCGAGATGCAAAAAGACCTAATTTAACGACATTTTCCCAAACGAAGCCCCTAAAAGTCGTAAAATCACATAATAACCCCGCCGCCACCCTTGGTAACGGCAGAGCCCCCGGCCCCCCCGGGGTGGTCAATGAGAGAGAGGCCATCTGGCGCCGGGTGGCCGAATTACGAGATAATTTCAAAATAATCGCGAAATTACCCCCTTTTCCACTTCGGCACATATTTCTGGGGCTTTTTCCTCGGTTGCTGCCCTTTTAAGCGCGCTAAGATATTCACGAAGGATACCAGGATTATTAAGGAAGTAGCGTTCCCAGAGCTGGGCCGCCGTTAGAGAGGTCCCATCACGATCTCGTATATTTGCCTCTCCTTTCGTGAATATCTTTAAAACCTCGTTGAGCCTTTTTTCGAGGAAAGCGGCGTTAAAATATGTGTCATTCCCGAAAAGGGGCTAATTTCGTGAATCTTTGGACGTTATTTGTCCCAAAAAATACACCAATTTACACCCTTTTTGAAAATGGATGTATTTTTAACCGCGCTACGCTGAAAAGGAGCTGGCTGGAACTCGCAAAAATAAACCACCTTGAACCCCCGATTGCCACAGTGGTGCTAAAAACTATCTTTTAGAACCTTTAGTTCCTTTAGTTCCTTTAGTAACATGCCATTTTCAGGGCGGTATCACTAAAGGTTCTAAAGGTTTTAAAGGTTCTAAAGGTTCGATTTTCAACCCCTCGCCATAACTGGGCTTCCCGGGTGGTTTAATTTATCTGCCTTGAAAGACCGTGAAAACCAAGAACGGGGCAGTAAAAATACGCCGGTTTCTGAAAAAGGCGTAAATGGGTATATTTCTACGCCAAAAGAGCCCCAAATAGAGGAGACTATGAAGGAGTGGGTAAGGACCGAAAACCAGCGCCCCAACGAATACTTCTACCCATGTTAATAAAGTTTATATGGGGGGGATTATACAATAAGAGGTGGAGATTGACAAAATGGCGGTTGAGCGAAAAATATTATTGCCCCCGCACAAGCCCATCGAGGCGGTTCGCGCGGTCGAGGTCGTGGAGTGCACATGCCTGCGCTGCGGCCACGTCTGGATAACGCAGAAGGCGCCCAAATATTGCCCCAAGTGTAACTCGCCCTATTGGAGCATCCCGCGGGGGCAGAAGCGCGGGCCGAAGAAGGGGACGAAATATAAGCCTCGCAAGGACAAAAATGAGGGAGCGCGAAAATGAAAGAAAAAAGAGAAAGTAAGGCGCTTTGGGTTATTGCCATATTTCTTGGAATTATTGTCGTTGGGGGGGTCATTGTTGCCGTCGCTTTTTTATGGGGCGTCAAAGAAGTAACTCAGGCACCAGAAGTAGAGATAAGCGTTTTAATTGCCGAGGAAAGGTATGAGGATACTTACGGACGATGGTCGGGTGAGGATAAAATATTCCTCTACCTTCAAGCACGTATAGTGAATAAAGAAGCAACAGAAGATATTAGTCTAAATCCTTTCTACTTAAAACTTGAAACCGATGCTTTAGTCAAATATAATTATCACGATCACGATGGAGCATTATTGGTTCTGTCTCCGGGGGGCACACACACTTTTTGGGTATCCTTTAAAATACCCGAGAATCAGAGGGGCATAATGCTTTACTTTAAAGAAGTGTTCAGAGAAGCCATCTCGGCGCCCGTGCCAAGTTATTAAGGGGTAAGAATATGAATCCTATCATGATATTATACCCAACCGACGGCAACGGCGGGTTACACCTCTGTTAATTGGTTGACACCCCTATCAACTCAAATGAAGGTTCGGTTGAGACTTCACAGCTGTGCTTTGCAGCCGTGCACTCTTCACGCGTGTGCACAGTTGATACCCCTGTCAACTACCTTTCGACGACGGTTTCCTCTACCTTGACGCCGAAGTGTCGTCCGGCCCGCTCGATGTGAAGGAGTACCTCATCGCCGGGCTTGAGTTTTACCACAGAAATCGGTTTTCCGTCCTTTGCGACTAGGTTTATCGTTTCGGCATTCTGGAGCAACGTTTTGAATTTTTCTCCCTCGCGTTCGGTTTCGACGAGCAGCAGCGGGCGGCGTTCTATCTTCACTCGCCCCACCACACCTGTGCGGGCTTCACCCTTGGCGTTGACAATTAGCACCTCATCTCCAGCCCCGAGTTCCGACATGTACTTCGTTTTCCCTCCGGGTAATCGGATGTAAGCGTGCACCGCTCCGGCGTTCACGCGGAAGGGCCTGGGCTCAACGAATTCGCTCGGCAGCGTCTCGGCGTGCACGAGGAACATGCCCCCCGCTTGGCTTCCCACGAGCATCCCCTCGCCCATGGTCATTAGGGAGGTTGTGTCCACGCAGGCCCGGTCACCCATGCCCACGGGTCGGACCTCGGTCACCTTGGTCGGGACGAGCTCAAGTTTTTCCGCCGTGAGCCTCTCGAAGGTTTCACGCACTTTTCGAACCTCCTCCACGCCCTGTTCTCTCGCATCAAGCAGTACACCGGCCGCCCCAATCTCGAGGGCTTCAACCGCGACCTTCGCCTCGCTTGCATCCTTTACCCCAGCTAGAACCTTAACTTCGGCGCGCTGAAGTTCTGCGATCAAGTTCTCGAGTGGGATGACCTTCCAATCAGGTGTCACCGCGATGAGGAAGTCGGCAGCTTTTCCGACTTTGACTGCAGCGCGCTCGAGTTCCTTGCTCGATATCTCCACGAGTGTTGCGACTTTTTTTTCCTGCTCGCGTAGTTTCTCAATTTGTTTAAGCACTCGCCCTACTTCGTCCACGCTTCGGGCGCTCAGCACCACCACGCTCACACCAGGACCCGGCTCGCTCACCGCGATGGAAATAGCCCCTAGCTTTAGCACTTCTTGAACATCCTCCGGCTTAACTAAGACAACATTTGCACCGGCATCAACAGCGGCCTGAGTAAAGGACTTTCGTTTTTCCCAAGGCTCTTCCCAGTCAGCCTTGACCCACAGCAACTTCTGCAATTCTGTTCACCGCTTGAGTTCGCGCATGGCTCGCCCGACCGAGACCTCTTCATGCACGATCCGCGATAGCGCCTGGGTCATGGCAGTGGGGTTTCGATGTTGGAAGACGTTGCGCCCTATCGAAACGCCTATCGCACCAGTCTTGATTGCCTCTTCCGCCATCTTGAACACGTCCCGCGGGGTCGCCATCTTTGGTCCACCCGCAATCACCACCGGCACAGGGCAGCCTCGGATGACCTTTTGGAAAGTGTTGATATTTCCGGTATAAACTGTCTTGATTATATCTGCCCCTAGTTCTGCTCCGACCCGCGCCGCGTGAGCAACTAACTCCGGGTCGTGCTGATTTTTTATCTTGGGGCCCCGCGGGTACATCATCGCAAACAACGGTATGCCCCACGCTGCACAAATCTCGGCGGTTTCACCAAGCGCTTGGAGTTGTTCTGGCTCGTTCTCCGCACCCACATTCACGTGCACCGAGACGGCATCCGCACCCAGGCTGATTGCTTCCTCCACGGTGGCCACTGGGACCTTGCTATGAGGGTCAGGTCCAAGCGAGGTGCTCCCCGAGAGGTGGATGATCAGCCCGAGATCCTTCCCGTATCCTCGGTGCCCGGCGCGAATGATACCCTTGTGGAGAACTACGGCGTTAGCCCCACCGGCCGCGATTTTGTTTATGATCGAAGTCATATCCTCGAGACCGGCGATTGGCCCCATGCTCAGCCCGTGGTCCATAGGCACGATCACCGTCCGCTTCGTTTTTCGGTCGATTATCCTCTCAAGCCTGATGCGCTTTCCCATCTCAGACAATTACACCACCCTGTAGGTGATATGGGACACCCACATTAAAAGTTGTGCCAAAAGGTGGAGATTTGGCAAGGGATTGGGTACGGCCGCTTGGTGGTGAACTACTCCGCAATCAAGTACGGAGCTTCCGGAGTCGTACCACAAGTGAAACTATCAAGCAAATTCTGTTTCACCGCGCTAAAGTTAAAACTCTTAAGGATCGATTGTGTAGCGGGAACTCCTTGGCGTCTTTGAAAATCAAACCATCGGAGCTGGCGGGTGAAGTTAGAGCGCCGCCTTCGAAGAGTTACACCCATCGCGCGTTCATGGTTTCGTTGCTCGCGAGGGGTGAGAGTAAGGTCATCAACCCGCTTTTGAGCTTTGACACCGAGGCGACGGTTGAAGCGGCTAGGACGTTCGGGGCGGAGGTCGGTCAAGAGAATGACGTTTGGCTAGTTTTGGGCACCGGGGGCAACCTCAAACCTCGCGCCGACCTGATTGACGTCCGCAACTCCGGCACGACCCTACGTTTGATGGGTGCGATTGCTGCGCTCTCGCCAAAACCCGTGCGCCTGACCGGCGATGAGTCGATCCTCAAGCGCCCGATGGGTCCCCTCATCGATGCCTTGGCGCAGCTCGGGGCGAAGGCGAGGTGCGAGGGGGCCCGAGGTAGACCGCCCGTGGTCGTCGGGGGCGGGCTGGATGGGGGAGAGGTCGAGATCACGGGTGCGATAAGCTCCCAGTTCATCTCGGCGCTGTTGCTCGTGTGCCCGTACGCTCGGGAGGATGTCGAGCTTAGCGTGACCGAGGAGCTCCGTTCTAAACCTTACATCGAGATCACCCTAGAGCTGCTTGATATGGCAGGGGCGAGGATTAAACGCAGCCGAGACCTCATGGAGTTTAAAATCCCCGGCGGGCAAGTTTTCAGGGCAATGGATCTTGAAATCCCTGGTGATTTTTCATCTTCCGCATTCCTGCTCGCGGCAGCAGCGCTTGTGGGGGACGTCGTGCGCGTGAGCAATCTCGATGTTCGCAGCGCGCAGGGTGACAAGCGAATCGTTGACCTGCTTCGAGAGTTCGGGGCTGATGTGAAGGTGAAAGGTAAGGTGGTTGAAGTTTCGGGTGCCGAGCGGCTCTCGGGCATCGAAGCCGACTGTGGCGATAACCCTGATCTTGTGCCCGCGTTGGCTGTGATCGGCTCGCTAGCGGATGGCAGAACTAGACTCACTAATATCCCCCACCTTCGCTACAAGGAGACAGACCGTCTTCGCGCTCTCAGGGTTGAGTTAAATAAGCTGGGGGTGAAGGTGGAGGAGCTGCCGGGAGAGCTTCGCATCAAGGGAGTGGAGCGACTCAAGGGCACGAGCCTGTACTCCTACGGCGACCACCGAATGGCCATGGCCCTCGCGGTCGCTGGCTTGGTCGCGCGTGGGGAGACGGTCGTTGAGGGTGCTGAAAGCATATCAATTTCTTACCCTGGTTTTCTCGAGGACGTGCGGAAACTCGGGGCTAAGATTGAACTCATTAAATGACTAACGTGCATCGCCCAGCGGAAGGATTTATAGAACTGGCAGCGAATTTTCAAAGCGGTGCTGAGATGAGCGGAAACACCTTCGGGAAAATCTTTCGGGTCACGACTTGGGGCGAGAGCCACGGCTCGGCGGTCGGCGTGATCGTCGATGGGGTCCCCGCGGGCATGCCGCTGGGCGAGGCCGATGTGCAGCGCGAGCTCGACCGACGGCGCCCTGGGCAGTCGATCCTTACAACACCGCGCAGGGAGCGTGACCGAGTCGAGATCCTCTCAGGAGTTTTCCAAGGCAAGACCCTCGGCACGCCAATCTCTATGCTCGTCCGCAACGTTGATGTTGATTCGAGACCATACGAGGCGATCAAAACTAAGCCTAGGCCCGGTCATGCAGATCTCGCTTACTGGCTCAAGTTTGGCCACATCGACCACCGCGGGGGAGGGCGAGCGGCAGCACGGGAGACGGTAGGGCGGGTAGCAGCTGGAGCCATCGCGAAGAAGTTGTTGGCGGCTCATGGCATCGAAATTTTGGGCTGCACTGTCGAGGCCGCAGGCGTGGCCGTCGAGCGAGAGGTGAGGCCCGAGGAAATCCGCAAAAATGTCGAACGGAACCCCATGCGGTGCGCCGACCTGAAGGCAGCGGGGCGGATGAAGAAGGCCGTACTGCGGGCTAGTGCGGAGGGCGACAGCACAGGTGGAATGGTTGAGGTCCGAGCACTCAACGTCCCGGCCGGTCTGGGCGAGCCTGTGTTCGACAAGCTCGATGCCGAGATTGCGCGTGCTCTAATGTCGATGGGTTCGGTCAAGGCGGTCCAGATAGGAGCCGGCTGCAGGGTGGCGCAAATGAGGGGATCGGAGGCAAATGATCAAATCGTGCTGCGAAAGGGAAAAATTGTGACCGAGACAAATAGCGCCGGCGGAATTTTGGGCGGCGTATCGACGGGCATGCCGATAGTCGCTCGGATAGCAGTCAAGCCAACCCCCTCGATAACCAAGCCACAGCGAACCGTCGACATCGCTCGAATGAAGGAAGTTGAACTCAAGCTCAAAGGGCGATTTGACCCGAATATCTGCTCGCGCATCGTGCCCGTGATCGAGGCGATGCTGGCGCTGGTGCTTGCAGATCACATGCTGCGCGCGGGAAAAGTTGATCCGAGCCGCTTCAAGTAAGTTTCACAGGGGTGTGAAGTTGGTAGAGCACCGTGGAGTTGCTTCGGCGTGTGGCTCTGCCACCGTTGTCAACGCGATAGCCACGGGCAAGGGTGCAGCTTTCGGGGTCGAGCTTCGAGTTCGAGCGAATTGCGAGCTAACTAAAAGGCCCGGGGAGATCGTCGGGCGGGTGGCCGATGACCCCTCCGAAAGCGCTCGGTTGATTGAGATATGCGCGCGAAAGGTCCTCGAGCATTTCGGGCTTGAGCAAACCTACGGTGCGCGGGTGCAGACGAAATCCAAGGTCCCGATTGCCGTGGGCCTGTCAAGTAGCTCTGCCGCCGCGAACGCCGCAGTACTCGCTACCTTCGCGGCGTTGGGTAAGAAACCAAAGCCAAAACTTGTGCTGAATTTAGGCATCGATGCCGCATTCGAAGCTGACGTCACCGTCACCGGTGCCTTCGACGATGCAGCGGCTTCATTTTTCGGCAGCGGTGTGGTGACGGATAACACCAAACGGTGTGTGCTTCGGCGGTTCAAATTAGACCCCAAGCTCGCGGTGCTCATTTACACGCCCCCGATGAAATTCCACACCTCGCGGATAAACATGGCCAAGATCAAACCACTTCGGAGGGGCGTCGAAGTCGTGCACGATCAGGCCGCACGTGGGAATGTCTTCGGTGCCCTGACGCTAAATGGGCTACTTTACTCGGGCGCACTCGGCTACGATCCAACAATAGCGCTAGATGCATTGGCCGCGGGTGCACTAGCGGCTGGCCTTACGGGCACGGGCCCAGCGGTGGTAGCAATAGCTAAGCCCGGTAGGGTCAAGGATATAAAGAAGGCTTGGCGAGGGAAGCCCGGGGTAATAATCGCCACCAAGCCAGCCATCAAGGGCGCCCGAATCGAGGGGAACCAATGAGTGAGAAAAGGCTACAGGTGTTCAGACGGGAGATAGACAAAATTGATGAGCAAGTCGTGGCTTTGCTCGGACAGCGGCTGAAGCTCGCCGATGACCTAGTGAAGCTTAAACGGAAGCTCAAGCTGGGGATCCGGGACGAGGCCAGGGAACGGGCGGTCGTTAGCCGCGCTCGAAAGAAGGCGAAGAGCGTGGGATTGGACCCGGCGTTCATCGAGAGCATGATGCGATTAGTGATCGCGCACATGGCCGGGGCGGAACGTGAGCGCGTGGGTGGTGCCGAGGTGTGGGTAAAGGTTCAGAGGGCGTTCGCGGATTTTCCAGCCCAGCTAAGCGTTGCGCGGGTGCTGTTCAAGTACGGATTCCGCGTGCGGGAGGATGAGGGAATAGTGTGCGGCGATATCAGGATTCCCGCCGTCCAGATAGCGCAGGAGGCAGGCGTCGATCGGCGTGCGGTCGAGGCCACCACCCAGACAATATTGAAAAATGAGGAGCTGCGCGGGATATTTGAAAACCTCGAGTCCATAGCATACCTGAAGGGCGTGGCGCAGCATCTCGGGTTGGGAGTGATCGAAATCCTACCAAAGGATGCGGCCAAACACGGTATCATAAGCGAGGTGACGGGCGCCATCTCGCGCTTCGGGATAAGCATTCGTCAGGCGGTTGCGGACGACCCCCACTTCATCGTGCAGCCAAAGCTCACCTTGATCACCGACAAGCCCGTTCGGGGGAAGGTCATCGAGGCGTTGAGGAAGCTCCCGAGCGTGCAGAGCGTCATAGTCTATTGATGACACCGCGCGTTTTTCCATTTCGAACCGGAAAAGTCTGGGTTATCGCAAGAGCCGTTGGGAAATGGGGTTTTCGACCAAGCCGCCGTCCCTGAGCTCAAAGCCTGACGAGCTGCGCGTGCGGCACATTTTGGATCCTGAGGACGTTTGCACGCTCTATGATGCCAACCTTGATCGCGTGCCTCACGATCGAACCCACGAGGTTTGCTATAGTGGCCTCGCGCAGCGCGGCTATGCACTCCTTGACGCTTGCCTCGGTGCCCCGATAAAATGATTCATTGACCTCGAGCCTAAGCTCCCCCTGCTTAAATTTCTTCCCGAGGAGCTCTGGGTCGCAGACGATGACAAGCACCTCGCTCTGTGTTCGGATCACACGGAGGAAGGGCAAGGTTAAACACTCCTCATCGATGCCCTAGCGCCACACGCTTCGCACCGGAGCACGTAGACACGCTCGTGCCGCTCGAGCCGCGTGTCGGGCTTCCCGCACTCCCGACAGAGCACGAACTCCTCAGCGTAGCGCCGGACGCGATCGTCCACGGTAGTCTTGAAAAATTTCCCTTGGAAGACGGCTTGGGTTCCCTCGAGGTTGCCGGCCGCTCCCAGTTCTCGGAGGAGATATTTTATGAGGTGTTCTGGCTCGCGGTTGAGGGCGCTCGCGATGCTCCGGAAGTTCCGAAGAATCGTGCGGTTTCCAATGGTCGACACCTCTGCCTCGGGAATCTGAAAGCGGGAGCTCTCGAAAACCGCCTTTGGGATCTGTTTGAGGGCGCGGTCGAGCAGTTTTCCATAGTCTTCGCTCATCCCAATCGCCTGAACCTGCCGGCGCGAGGCTCGAATATTTCGCCGTCCACTATTAGCACGCGGAGGGCATCCTCAACTTCGGTTTGATGAAGGTCAAGTTCCACCGCTATGTCCGTGGGTGCCACCCCCTCCCCACTGTCGAGCTTCTCGATCGCGAGGATTACGCGCTTTTTAGTTTCATCGGGCACTTCGGGCAACGGGGGTGCCTCCACCTCATCTATGGTTTCAACGGTTGGTCCCGTCTCCGGAGTCCCCGGGGGGAGCTCTACCTGCAGCTGCCGTGGCCCAAGCTTTGCTTCCTGCTTCGGTTGCGGTCGTACTCCCTCCGCTAGGGCCCGCCTCCGTGCGCGTAGGATCTCGAGCTCTCGCACGAGTTCCCAGTTAGGATCTTCAACACGAAGGATGAGCTCGGGAACGAGGTAGACTTCCCCCTCGAACTCCCGTACGCGCCCCACCACATCGATGAGGTTCCCCATCTCGAACCTCGCAAGCTCGGGCACGCCCTCCCGCCAAGCTCGAAGGCTTATAGTTTCGCTCCCATCATCGAGGCGGAGCGTAGCATAACCCTGGTCATCCCTTACAAATTTATCCACGATTGTTCCCAGCACCCGCGCACGAGGGATGTGCTGGTCCCAAGGGGTGAGCAAGTAGCTGGGCTCGGTGCCCTCGGGTGAGCGGACGTACCGGCCCCGTACCAAGTCCTCAATTTTTAATTTATATGCCGTTGAACGCATTTTACCAATTAATATTTGGTGCAAATACCTAAAGAACCTTCTGTGGTGTTGGATATGTTTGAGTTAAAAGGCGCGTTCGGTAAGCGCGTCGTGGGTGTGGTTGGGGTGAGAGCTAACGTGGGTGATGTCGACGAATTCTTGGGGAAACTTGCAAAGGCAGACAGGGAAAATCGGACCACCAGCCAAGCTTTCGACGCTTCGAGCGTAGCTGGCAAAGAGCACTTGGTGCACGCAGCCCACCTTGCCCTTGCCGCTCATGCTGCGAAAAGGAACTTCGCTAGCTCGTTGAATATCGAACTCGTCTGTTGGGTAGCTGCAGAGCGACAGATTGCGCGCGCGTTTGAGAAGGTCGGCGTGCACAAAGGTAGCAAAGGCTTGGCAATTCTAGCTTTGGGGGGCTCGCGCGCGCAAGTGAGACGGGCGTTGGTCAGCATTTGCCTCGAGCTGGGCATCGAGCGAGACGATGGCGTGCTCGAGCTGACGCGCGAGAAGGTTTCAAAGCTGTGCAAAGTCTTCTCGATATCAAAGGATGGACTGAAAATTGCGCCGATTCAAAAACTCGTGCTCGAGCGGGTAGCTCTCTTAGCCCTAGAGAGATAGGCCCTACTTGAGGAGCCCTTCGAACGCCTCATCCTTGGCAACACTCGTAACTTTTGCACATATGGGCATGATCGGCTTCTCCGAGGTCACGAGGTTGCCCTCGTCATTGATTGACGCGTATTTGGCTTTCAGGGGGTCCTTCGCCTCGACCGCGATGCAGAGGAGCTCGGCCTCGATCCCGGCGTAAACGTAGTAGTAATGTTTGCCCTGAAAGTTGTAGTAGAACAGCCACCCCTGAGTGCGCGCGACATTCACCACATCCTCGAGGTCCTTACACCACACAATCTTCATCTCTTTCCCCCCGCGGCTGCCTTCTTCACCTTTTGGACACCGCGCCTAGAACCTCGTACGATCAGCGAATCATCGACACGAATTCGGACGCGCCTGCTCGGATCGAACATGTAGCGCTCGCCCCGCTTTATCATCAGCACGTATACCCCCATGGTCGTCCATAGGTTGAGTTCCTTCAGGGATTTGTCCACAAAATCCGATCGCTTTGAGACATCCGCCCTCCCTATTTGCTCATCGGCTTCGGCTAGGGCTCGGGCGAACACGGGGTGTAGCTCCATCCTGCGGAGCACGATGTCGGCGATTGAGTCGGCGGCATCGGAAATCCGTTCCATGGACCGGATTATCTGCAGCAAGCCGTTGAGCCCTGTGATGTTCCGCTCCTCTTTTGCAGCCTTTAGCGTGGCGAGCGAGAGCTTGTAAGTGAGCTTGTCAAACTTCTCATCGATCTTCCTAACCTCTTCGGCTATCTCGCGGGACCCGAGCAGGATCGCGGAGTAGGCCATGTCGACCATCACGCTGCTCAGGTCGCGCATCTCCGCGAGCGCATTTCGGATGGGGGCCAACCCCTCCCTCGACACCCAAGCTTCCTTGCGCGCTCCGGCCATCTTACATAGGATTGCGATGCCATCCGGGGGTCCCTTCACGATGAGCGAATCACCAGCGCGCGCCTCGGTATTCCTGAGAGGAGGGACTATCCAAGATTTTCCCCGTTTTATGGCGAAGGTCCAGACACCTATGTCCGAGGGCAACTTGAGGTCGTAAAATCTTTTGCCGACGAGTATAGAATCCTTGCTTACCTCAACCCAAGCGATTTTTTCATCGGCCATTCGGAGGGCATCGCGTACCACGGGATGAATGTCGATTCCTCTCCGAACCAAGTCGGCGATATCGCCCGTAGCGTTTGAGATCGCCTCCGCCGCACCCGCAACCTGTAGGATGCCGGTGATTTTTCGAGCCTCGTGGACGTTTCGCGTCACCACCGCGGCGATCGTTCGAATGTGATACATGAGTCCATCCATTCGCGTCTCGAGTTCATGCACACGGTCCGCAAGCTCATCGCTCTCGAAGAGCACCGCCGCGTACGCGAGATCTATCATAAGGTCCGAAACATCCTTCATCTCGGTCAAGAGCTCCCGCACGCTTCTGGGTTTAAACGATTTAGCCATGTCCCTACACTCCCACTATCTTTATCGCCATCAATAAACACGTTACGCCTAGCACGTCGCCAATCGCTGTTACGATGGGTATCACCACGTTGTCCGGATCCAGGCCTCCTTTGAACGAAACAAATGCCGACGCAATCGTTACGAACATCAGGGCGGCGCTCAACGTCATCCCCGCGATGAAGAATGCAAGCGCTAGGGAAAGCGAACGGGCGACGGGTATGCCGGACAAGTATGCTATCGCGAAAAAAAGCACGCTGAAGAGTGAGAAGATTGCGAAGCTCATCAGCGCCGAGGCGGACACATTCCCCCGTAACACACGCTGTCCCCTCAGCTTCGGCTCCAAGGTACCTAGGTGAAGCGCGGAGGTGAGCCTGGCCCCCAAGATGCTCCCGATATTTCCCCCCATTCCATTTATCGGTGGGATCATCGCTAGGATCAGAGGCAGCTCAGCGATTTCCGCGATGCTTGAGTTTAGCATGTACCCAGCAGCGAGCGCTATGAGGATGCAAGCCATGAGAATGGGGTAGCTCTCGAGTACTATTCGTTTGATACCGTAAACAACCATTTTTTACACCACCAAAAGGACGGCCAAGTAGATGCAAGCGATGGTCACGAAGTCGCCAATTGACGCCATGGTCGGACTTGTCACATTATCCGGGTCCCAGCCGCGCGTGTAAGATATAATCGCCACCAACACGGTGAGGAAGGCGAGGATCAGGGCCGAGAGAAAACCTGCGAGGACAGCTATCGCCATGAGTTCGAGCACCCCAATTGTTGGGGCACCCGTCAACACATTCACCCCGAATGCGAAGACTCCTATGGTAGCAGAGGCAATCAAGCTGAGGATGAGCGAGGATGCCAAGTTAACTTTGATCTCGGTGGACATCGCCAAGCGGGGCTTGATCAAACCAGCGTTGAGCCCAGTGCCGAGGCGAGAGGCCAAGGCGCCGTTGATGTTACCACGGAGGCCTAGCAAAGGCGGTACCATCACGATCAGCCCGGTGGCCATGAAGTACCCCCGCATCCCCTCGAACACCTTGCCGGCGCCGAGCTCGATGAATGCGCATAGGAACAAAACAGATAGCCCTTGAACTACAATGGCGCGAATGTTCACCTCGCGGGCCATCACCTCCACCCGAAAGCCCTTGGCGGCATTCCTATATACCTTTTAAAAGGGCAAACTTCAGCTTCATCGGAATCGTTTATGGTGTGGTATTAGGAGTTTGAACCTGGATTTGTTGCCTGTTTGAATAAACAGATCCTAGTCCACGTCAAATTTATATGGGGATTTAACGAGGGCTAAATGCTCTGGGGGACATTGCTCGGAAGCAAAAGAAAGTGGGGAGGGTGAAAATTCCTGTCAAACGAGAAAGGCGGCATATCCCGTCGATCTTGTGTTACACATTTAAAATGAAAATGTTCCTCTCCCAAAAAACCTCATGTCAAATAAATTCAAAAGATCGCAAAAACTTGCAGGCGATTTTATGAGTTCTTCTGTTTCTCAACGGTTGAAATTCGCCGATCTGCACATTCACACTATGGCCTCGGATGGGCTGATAACCCCCGAGGAGGCGGTCAAGCAAGCTCACACAGCCGGGCTCGCTGCAGTATCCATCGCAGATCACGACTCGGTAGGAGGCATCGAATCAGCGCTTGAGGCTGGT
>JABUBL010000219.1_pt1 | contig 15237 bp, 12 predicted proteins | sample 7240371 | NCBI WGS metagenome assembly JABUBL01 (sample SAMN07256343, study PRJNA390944) | subsurface metagenome | isolation source: Methane hydrate marine sediment | place: Pacific Ocean: Eastern North Pacific, ODP site 1244 | collected 2002
CGGATGTTACCCATCAGTAACGTGTTCCGGAAGTTCCCCAGGGTTGTACGTGACCTGTCTCATGAGCGGGGTAAAAATGTGGAACTGGTATTGGTGGGCGAGGATACGGAGCTGGACCGCTCGGTGATCGAGGTTATTAACGACCCACTATTACACCTGGTACGCAACTCCGTAGATCACGGAATTGAGGTGCCGGCAGAGCGCAAGGCCCGGGGCAAGCCGGAGCAGGGAACGGTAATCCTGCGGGCGTCCCATGAGGGCAACCATATCATCATCGAAGTGGAGGATGATGGTGGCGGTATGGATGCCGAGAAGCTGGTTGAGAAAGCCCTGGAGAAGGGGGTAATCACTCCCTCAGAAGCCGAGTCCATGTCATACCGGGAGAAATTGAACCTGATTTTCCGCCCTGGCTTTTCCACCGCCGACAAGGTGACCGATGTTTCCGGTCGGGGTGTTGGGATGGATGTTGTACATACAAATGTCAGCAAGCTGAACGGCGTTATTGACATAGATACGAAGATCGGGACCGGAACGCGGGTTACTATCAAACTCCCATTGACTCTGGCTATCGTCACGGGTCTCAAGGTGAATGTCTGGAACGAGGATTACATCATCCCCTTCGTCAACATCATTGAGACCGTTAAGTTGAAAAAGACTGAACTGACCAAAGTAGAGAACAAATGGGTGATCCGGTTCCGTGATTCGGTGGTGCATACCCTGTTCCTCGATGAATGGTTCCGGGTGCCGGGCCGGGAGGAAGGCAGCGAACAGGAGCAGTATGCCGTGGTGGTTTCGGTGGCCGAATTTCGATACGCCCTGGTGGTTAGCGGCCTGAAGGGGCAGGAGGAGGCAGTCATCAAACCACTGGGTCAGGCTCTGGGCCGGATACCCGGGATTGCCGGCGGTACTATCGGCGGCGATGGGCTGATCACCCGGGATTGCCGGCGGTACTATCGGCGGCGATGGGCTGATCACCCTCATCCTGGACGTGCCGGAGCTGATCTACAACATGGGAGCCGGTTAAAGGATTGATAAAAATCGTTATTGTTGATGATTCCGCGTTTATGCGGAAGGCCTTGCAGATCATGATGGAGTCAGACCCGGAAATCAAGGTGGTAGGCATGGCGCGTGACGGCATGGAAGGCGTCGAGATGGTGAAAAAGTTCCGGCCGGACTGTGTCACGATGGATATCGAGATGCCCCGGATGAATGGACTGGAGGCGCTGGATATTATCATGCGGGAGATGCCCACGCCGGTTCTGGTGGTCAGCTCCTTTACTACGGAAGGGGCCGCAGTGACCCTGGAGGCCCTGGATAAAGGGGCTATGGATTTTATCCCTAAGACCCAGTCATTCGTAGCCATTGATATCACCAAGATTAAAGAAGATCTCATCCAGAAGGTTAAAAGTATTGTCCGGCAGCGGCCCACACAGAAGCGGGCATTTATGGAAGCCCTGGAGCGTCGGCGGGAGCGTCAAAAATCCCTGGATGAAGTTTCGGAACGTAAGGGGCCATCTATCCCAGAGCGGCTCGCAGGCAGGAAGCACAGTGTGGTAGCTATCGGTGTTTCTACCGGAGGGCCACCGGTAGTGCAGCACATCCTGGAGAACCTGCCGGCCGATTTCCCTGTCGGTGTTGTCGTGGCACAACACATGCCGGAAGCGTTTACCAAGCCGTTTGCCGACCGCATAAATAGAACCTCACCCCTTGAAGTGAAGGAAGCGGAACCGGGAGATCGCGTAAAAAAGGGGGTGGCCCTCATCGGGCGGGGCGGGAAGCATATGGTTGTGGAGCGGCAGAAAATCCAGGTGGTGGTGGACCTTACCACCAAGCCGGACGACCTGCTGTACTTCCCCTCAGTCGATGTGTTATTCTCTTCGACCGTGAAGACATTCGGATCCCAGACCTTGGGCGTCATTCTCACGGGCATGGGCCACGATGGCCTGCAGGGTCTTAAGGAAGTGAATGCCCGTGGCGGCACCATCGTAGCTCAAAACGAAGAGTCATGTGTTGTGTATGGCATGCCCAAGGCGGCCGTGGATGCCGGCATCACTGATATGATTACCGATGCCGCCAATATGCCCGATGTGATTCAGCAACTAGTCCAGTAAGGATTTGTTCTATGGCTAAAGTACCGAAAACGATCCTTTTCGTTGAAGATTCTCCCACCATGCGGCGAATCATAGCGAATTCCCTGAGGCAAGTCGGTTTCGACGAGATAATCGAGGCCGAGAACGGAGTTGACGCTTTGGAAAAGCTGGAAGGGAAAGAGGTCGATCTCGTTGTAACCGACTGGAATATGCCGGAGATGAATGGGGCCGAGCTCGTCAAGACGCTCCGGGAGATGCCACCGTACGCCGAGGTACCCATTGTCATGATAACGACCCGGGGAATGAAGGACGACGTAATGACTGCCATGAAGCTGGGCGTTAATGGTTATATCGTCAAGCCATTCACGCCGGAAATCCTGCAAGAGAAACTCAGATCAATTTTACGCTGACCCCCATGGAAGGAATAGAATTATGACTAAGAAGAAACAGGGGCCGGTTCTCAAGACGTTGAAGGAAATTGAATCTTTATTTGAATTCGGTGGTGAAATTGCACCCTTTCTGGAAGAGCTGTTTGCTTTTTTAAGCGATCTTATGCCTATACTGGCGAAGGCGAGCCGGTCGCTGGAAAACACAACCGCGTCCATGCCGGCTGCGTCTGACAATATAACCAGCGCCAACATAATGGTGGAAGACGCCACGCACACCATCATGGATAACGTGGAACATATCACCGTGGAATTGGATAAACTGATCGTCGATCAGTCTGACGGTGATCTGAAGGAGGCCCTCCAGGACCTGGCCGGCAAGGTGGCCGAGATCAGTATGACGCTCCAGTTCCAGGACATTACTTCCCAGCATCTCCGTCAGGCGACGCTGATAGTAGAGGCGATCCAGATGCGGATGGAGAAGCTGTTTGAGTCGTTGAAGAGTATCGGTGAGAAGAATGAGCTAGTGAAGAAAATCGTTGAGAGCTATACTCAGGGTACTGATGAGGAGGCTATTGATACTACTGATAGAGTTCGGAAGGAAGCGGCGATTTCACAGACCGACATCGATGCCTTGTTCGGAACCTGATAATATTACTCACAAATAGAGAGGACGATCTATCATGCCTATCGACCCTATGCTCAATCCCAACCGGTCCCCTACCAAAAGGGACCTGGAGGATTTCCTGGGTGTAGGCCGCTACCGGCGGTTTGATGCCATCTACGAGGAACTGGTTGGTCTGAAGCTGAGGGCCAGATTCGTGTGGAGCGAACTGGATAAGATCTGGTTTATTCGCTTTTATTCCGGCAAAGCCCCCATCTTCAGCATCCGCTGGGGGATTGACTTCTTTTATGCTTATCTCACCCTGGAAGCCAAGTACAGTAAAAAGATAGCCCGGCACAAGGACATCACGCCCGATGCCCTTGAACTGCTACAGAAGAACCCATCCAACCCGATGAAACATACCACACGCGTTGAAGCCAACCTGGAGATGATGAAAGAGCAGGAGGCTTTCTTCCAGCTGCTGCCCGTACTGATCCGGGAGTTGGGCTAGCCCGGAGAAGCCTTCGGGCATTAACCGCTTCTGTTTTTTCCCATTATAACCGGGACGGGCAGCCGGTCCCCGATGAAATGAAGTGCCGCTGTTTTCACGGCTGCGCGGCGGTAGTGTTGCAAGGAGGCAGGCTAGAAGTCCCTGCCAGCGGTTGAATTGCGTATAGGACGGCGATAATACTCGAAGGTCCGTCCGGAGCCGTGCCAATTGGGGAAGCGCTTTACGATTGCCGTATCCGGGGAAAAATTGCGCGCGATGCCTTCCAGCACATGGCCGGTAATGTACCGGTAGTTATGCTTCCGGGCCCAGTTCAGGTAGACCCGTTTCAGGGTCCGGGCAAAACCGTTGCCGCGATAACGGGCCAGAATGACATATGCATAGGTATAGAGAGTGTTGTTCTGTCCCAGGTTCTGATCGAACTTGGCCCAGGGATCGCGGGCGAAGTACTCCAGCGGAATACCGATGATATAGCCAACGATTTCCCCACTCTGAATGGTGGTCTTGGTAAGCCGGGCAAGGTCTCCGTACTCGCTGGCCAGCGATTCGGAAACCTCTACCAGAGTGGGGATGTCCTCCCCCCCGACGTATTCCATGAGTTCAATCTGGAACCCCAACGGAGAGGAGGCGATGATGCGGGTGCGGGACTTTTCGCTGATGTTGAGTGTGAGCTGCTCCATTGCTTCAGAACTTTTCTCAGGATCAATTAATCAATTTAGGTCAGCGCCTGGGGTTCATCCAGCGAAAAATTCTGGTGGTGATCTTAAAAGAGACCAATGCATGTCTGATGGTACTGGTCGAAAATAGCATTATATTCAGATCTGAGATTCAGCCAGGATAAAATAACTTAAGATCACAGGGAGTTTAATTAATCATGGCAAGACCTGTTTCCCGGCCGTCTGAGGTGTTTGTCCCTTGGGGCAGGCTTCTTCAGTCTTGCGGCATTTCAATTGTCCTGATGCTCATACTGGCGGCGGGCCTTACCGGTCAGGTGCGGCCAGTGGATGGACTGCATCAATATACACCCCGCGTTTATGCCCTGACCAACGCTGCAATCCACCTGGAACCGGGGAAGGTGGTAAAGGGCGGCACCGTCCTTCTACGGGATGGCTTGATTGAGGCCGCTGGTCGCCAGGTAAACATTCCGGCTGACGCCACCGTGATATCCCTGGAGGGCAAGAGCATCTACCCGGGCTTTATCGAGTCCTATTGGGAAGTTGCTCCCGACAAGGGAGACAGGGGCACCGATGCTGCCCCGCCGGGGCCGGAGAGTGGCATTACCAGCCATTGGAGTGAGCGTATTCGCCCGTCACAGTCGGTATTCCCGGGTCTGAAACCCGACAGCAGCGATCTTGTTGGTCTCCGGAAGCTGGGCTTTACTACGGCCCACCTGGTACCGGCCAGGGGTATCTTCCGCGGCCCGACGGCGGTGATCCAGCTCACTGACTGGGGGCCTGAGGCGTCCCTGAGCGAAAATATTGCCCAGGCTCTCGCCTTTGATTACGGCAGCCGGCAGGATAGGGAATATCCCAGCTCCCTCCTGGGTTCCATCGCCCTTATCCGCCAGACCATCCTCGATGCCCAGTGGTATGCCCGGGCCTGGGATACTTACCGACGCTACCCTCAATTCAATGAGCACCCCGAAGTGAATGATGACCTGGCGGCTCTGACTCAAACCATAGCGGAGAACAAGCCCTTCCTCTTTACGACGGACGATGAGTTGGCCAGCCTGCGTGCCGGTGAAATCGCTGCTGAGTTCGGTCTGCCGTTATGGGTGGCGGGTAATGGCTATGAATACCGCCGCCTGAAGGCTCTGAAGAAGCTCAACGCTTTCTTCATCATACCCGTGAATTTCCCCAAGGCACCGGAGGTAGCGACTCTGGAAGACGAGCTCCAGGTTTCCCTGGAGACCCTGCGCCACTGGGACCAGGCCCCTGATAATCCCCAGCGCCTCCAGCGGGCCGGAATTCCCTTTGCGCTCACCAGCGGCAAACTGAAGGATCGAAGCCGGTTCAAGGACTGTCTGGCCCGGTCGGTGGAGCGGGGCTTTGACGCCAAGCAGGCCCTGGCAGCGCTCACTACCATCCCGGCGGAGCGCCTGGGGCTGAGTGCTTCTTATGGAAAAATTGCCAAAGGCTATGTAGCCAATCTGGTGGTAACCGATGGCGGCTACTTTTCCAGGGATTCACGGGTGATAGCTGTCTGGATTGACGGGAAGGAATACCAGCTGGAACCTGAGCCGGTGGAGGATTTTCGCGGCGAGTGGGAGCTCGGTTTCCCAATTGAGGGCGAGGCCAGTGCCAGCTATTCACTCCAGGTGGAGGGAAAGGTCGGTTCTCCCAGAGGGCGCCTGGAATGGGATAAAGCAAGTGTATCCCTGAACGAACTCAAGCTCAGGGGATCATTTGTGAGCTGGACGATACCCGCCGACAGTATCGGACGGGAAGGTGTCTGGCGGTTCTCGGGGAATATCCTGGGAGATGCGGCGACGGGGACCGGCATCAGGGCTGATGGCAGCAGCTTCACCTGGTCGGCGACACGATCCTCTACGTATACAGACTCACAAGACGAGGAGGCAGAGAAAAAAACACCGGAAGAAGCCAGCCGGTTGCAGCCGCTCTACCCTGAGGGTGCTTTCGGCCGTCCGGAACAGCCGGAACAGCCGGCCTATGTTCTGGTACGCAATGCGACTATCTGGACCTCGGGCCGGGAGGGAATCGTCAAGGAGGGTGATCTGCTCATTGAGCGGGGCAAAATCAGCGCGGTGGGACGCAGCCTGACCGTTCCCCGCCGGGCGCGGAAATCACTGGTGGAAATTGACGGCACCGGCAAGCACGTAACCCCTGGTCTCATTGACGCCCATAGCCACACCGCCGAGGCGTCGGTCAATGAGGGGACCCAGGCCATAACGGCGGAGGTACGCATCCGGGATGTCATTGACAGTGATGCTATCGCCATCTACCGGGAGCTGGCCGGCGGGCTGACCATGGCCAACCTGCTGCATGGCTCGGCCAACCCCATCGGCGGGCATAACGCCGTGATAAAGCTGCGGTGGGGTGCGACTCCCCAGGAGCTTATCGACAAGCGGGCGTCCCAGGGGATCAAGTTCGCCTTGGGCGAGAATGTCAAACGCAGTAATTGGAGTGATGCAGTAATCACTCGCTATCCAACAACCCGCATGGGCGTGGATCAGATTATCAGGGACGCCTTCCGTGCCGCCCAGGACTATCAGCGGGAATGGGAGACTTACAGTGCCTCCAAGACTCTCAAGACTACCCGCATCCCGCCGCGCCGGGACCTGGAACTGGAGGCCCTGGTGGAGGTCCTGGAAGGAAAACGGGAAGTACACGCCCACAGCTACCGGCAGGATGAAATCCTCAATCTTATTCGCATCGCGGACGATTTCGGTTTCACTATCGGCACCTTGCAGCATGTGTTGGAGGGCTATAAGGTGGCCCCGGAAATCGCCAAGCACGGAGCTGGTGCTTCCTGCTTCTCCGACTGGTGGGCCTATAAGTTCGAGGTCTATGATGCCATTCCATACAACGGGGCCCTCATGGCGCAGGCTGGGGTGGTCATCTCCTTCAACTCGGACAGTGATGAACTGGCCCGGCGGCTATATACTGAAGCCGCCAAGGCGGTAAAATACGGCGGGCTTTCCGAGGAGGATGCCCTGAATCTGGTAACCATCAACCCGGCCCGGCAGCTCAAGGTTGACCGCTACGTCGGCTCCCTGGAACCCGGCAAGGACGGGGACTTCGTCATCTGGAACGGCCATCCACTGTCCACTTACAGCCGTTGCGAACAGACCTGGATTGACGGTCACAAGTACTTCGATCTAGCGGAGGATCTGGTCATGCGGAACCAACAGCAGGCCGAGCGGGCCCAACTGATCCAGAAGGCCCTGTCGGAAACGATTCCGCCAAAGGCCTCGTCGAAAGCCGGGAAAGCCCGAGACAACAGGCAAATACGCAATAATAATAATATCAGGTACTCAGCCCGGGAGGTACGGCCATGAAAACCCATCCAGTCGTTCTGATATTATTGCTCACATTTTCAGGAGTGCTCCCGGGTTCGGACCAGGTGCCCGGCCCCAAACAGGAGCGGCCCATCGCCCTGGTGGGGGGGACGATCCACCCGGTGAGTGGCCCGGCAATTCCAAATGGGCAGATACTTTTTGTCGATGGCAAGATTGTGGAGGTCGGCCAACAAGTGAACATCCCCCAGGGAGCTGAAGAGATAGACATCACCGGCAAACACATCTATCCCGGCTTCATCGCCGCCCAATCTATTATCGGGCTGACCGAAGTGGAGGCAGTGCGCGCCACCCGCGACTACGTGGAGGTGGGGGCAATCAATCCCAACGTGCGGGTGGAGCGAGCCTACAACCCCGATTCGGAGCACATCCCCGTTGCCCGGGCCAACGGCGTTGCCCTGGCCCACGTTGTACCTCAAGGCGGGCTGCTGTCTGGCACCAGCGCCGTTATGATGCTGGACGGTTGGACCTGGGAGGATGCTCTGCTTGAAGGCGAAGTAGGCGTGTGGCTCAATTGGCCGAACATGGTGGCTGTCGAGCGTCCCTGGATCACTAAGTCCAGGGCGGTGCAGGAGAAGGAAATTCAGCGGAACCTGAAGCGGCTGGATGAAACCTTTGATGGGGCGGAAGCCTACCACCGGGCTGGAAGTGTTGGGGGTGCCGAGCTCAAGACCGACCTGCGCTGGGAAGGCCTGGAGCCGGTACTGGAGGGGCGGGTACCCCTCTTTATCCGGGCGAGCCACGTGAGCCAGATTACCGCTGCGGTGAACTGGACCAAGCGCCGGGGCTACCGGATGGTCCTGGTTGACGGCCGGGACAGCTGGATGGTCACTGACCTTTTGAAGGAGAATGACATCCCCGTTATTGTAGGGGGCATCCATACGGTTCCGGCCCGGAGGTGGGAGGCCTACGACGCTCCCTTCGCCCTCCCGGAGAAACTGCGCACGGCGGGTGTACGGTTCTGCCTGTCACCCACCAACTCCGATTACAACGTGAGGAATCTTCCGTTTGAGGCCGGCACCGCGGCGGCCTTCGGTCTGCCCGCAGATGAGGCCCTCAAAGCCATCACCCTTTACCCGGCCCGGATTCTGGGCATCGATCACCAGGTCGGTTCCCTGGAGCCGGGCAGGGACGCCACACTGATGGTTACCAGTGGCGATCCCCTGGATATTCGCAGCCAGGTGGAACAGCTCTTCATCCAGGGGCGAAAAGTAGACCTGGGGAGCCGGCACAAGACCCTGTACGAAAAATACAGCGAGCGTCACCGGCAGCTGGGAATTGCGCCCTAGCATTGGATTGACTGCACGTGCATGGGAGTTATTTGGCAACCGCCAACGAACGGCCTAAATTCGTGCTTCAGGAGTGGATCAGGATACTACAGGCAAGCTGCACGTAGTTTTTACAGCCCGCTTGGGCGGATAAACTGAAAAGGAGACATTTATGGTTTGCGCTACTTATGCCGATATTCTACGGCCCCGGGCCCGGCGCCTGGCCTGGCTGTATGACCTGACCCTGGTGCTGGGAGGCTCCCTGCTGGTGGCCCTCAGCGCCCAGGTTGCCTTTCCCCTGCCGTTCAGCCCGGTACCCGTCACCGCTCAGACCCTGGCGGTGCTCCTTGTGGGTGCCCTCCTGGGAGGAGTGCGCGGGGGCGTGAGCCTGCTGCTGTACCTGGGCCAGGGGGTGGCCGGGCTGCCGGTGTTTGCCGCAGGCGGGGCCGGCGTAGCCTATTTCCTGGGACCCACCGGAGGCTACCTGCTGGGCTTTGTGGCCGGAGCTACCCTGACCGGACTGCTGGCCGAGCGGGGCTGGGACCGCCGGATAGCAACCACCCTTATGGCCATGCTGCTGGGAATCGCGGCCATCTACGCAACGGGGCTGGCTTGGCTGGCGCTGTTTGCGGTGACTGACAACGTGCTGGCTGCGGGTCTGTATCCCTTTATGCCGGGGGCTGTCATCAAGATTGTTGCAGCGGCGCTGCTCCTGCCGCAGGGGTGGAAGCTGCTGGGCCGTCGGTTTGAAGTGAAAACCGGAAGGGAGAGCCCATGAGCGACACCATCTTCGCCAAAATCATCAACAAGGAAATCCCCGCCGACATCATCTACGAGGACGAACAGTGCGTGGCCTTTCGGGATGTCAATCCACAGGCGCCGGTGCACTTCCTAATGGTGCCGCGCAAGCCGATTGCCAGCTTGCAGGACCTGATTGCCGATGACGAGGGTCTTATCGGGCACATGCACGGGGTAATCACCCGGCTGGCGGAGCAGGAGGGTATCGCGGAGGGGTACCGGGTAGTGATCAATTCAGGATCGAGCGCCGGCCAGTCTGTTTTTCACCTGCACTTCCACATCCTGGGTGGCCGTCCCATGCGCTGGCCACCCGGATAGGCCGACCGGTGGCCAGGTGTCGGGATTGGCCAGGATCATTTTGCCCCTCCCTAAGTAAAACTGGATAAGGATATCTTTGTGGGTCCCGTTATTACCTGCCGGCCTGTGGTTATATCAGGTGGTAACCGCTTGCGGTGGGACACGGGTTGCGGCAGCTCCGTCGCCCGAAGTGAAACAAACCATAAATATGCAACCCCACTAACTTGAAACACTCCCGGTACGACCGCAAGTTCTCCCGTGTAACCAGGAAACTCCGTGATTTTCCGCGGGGCCGTTCGTCCCAGCTGGGCAAATGGGATCTCTTCGGGGACTTGACCAGCGGGAGCAGCAGTAATTTGTTCCTGGGCGTCTATGGCGACGTGGCTATTATGGACCTGCTCGGAGAGTTCGGGCTGTTAGCTGCCCTGGCAAAGCGAGGTATTGGCCATCCTATCCTAGACCTGGACCTGAGTGATGCCTATCGCCATATCCTGCGCCTGTATGATGGGGAGATTGCCCCAAGCAAATTGGCTGCCGAGCTGATGTTCCGCCGCACCCTCCTTTCCCGCAGCATTAAGCCGGTAGCTGAGAAAAGCCAGCATCCCTGTCTGCTTCTGGAATGGATTCTCCTGCAAAACCCTCATCACCGGTTCGATAAGGCCCACCCGGCCCTGCCGCAACAGGATTATCCCGGGCTGGCTTTGGGGGACATGGTTCTGAGCCTCATCGCCCAGATGGGCAGGGTCATGCATATGTGCGGGATTGTCACGGTGCCCGCCAACCTGCACTCGGCGCTGTTTTTCTTGAGGAATTATCTGGCCCTGTCGCCCCGTGCCCAGGCCGAGCTGCTGGCCCTGAAGCGGGTGGTGAAAAGATTCGGCCGGGTAGAGGTGGCCTGGGCTGAGCAGTGGGGCGACCTGCTGGAGGAGGGCACAGGGCGGCCTTACAACTGGCAGCCCTCTGAGATGGTCCAACCCCTGAGTGATGAAATCAACGCCTGGTTCAAGGGAAACGAACGCTATGCACGAGAGCTGGAGCGACATCAGCCGCGATTCACTATCCGCAGGGGGGTGCGGGTCAGGTCACTCGCCGATGGGCAGGTCGTCAGGGATTATCAGGCAAAGGACTTTATCCGAAAAATAGATGCTTGAGTTTTTTTTCGATGTTATATAGGCTAGCCCATGACTTAAGTCGTGGGTTGATATGATGTTACGACGCATTAATAACCGCTTCAGCGGTTTGGTAACTTTCGGGGTGGATTTTGTCCGTCAATCGAAGTATTTTTCCACCTAACGGTCTGCTATCGAAACAGGGATAATGTAGAAATGGGAATAGCGTATAGAATGCCGGCATCACTAATAGAGTGGTTATATCGGATCCTATCGGTGGTTCTTCTCATGACGGCTCCCGTTTTCGGCAGGATCACCTATACTCTGAGTTTTGAGGATCGTGCTGAGCATTATGTCACGGTAGACCTGGAAGTCGACGGTCTGCGGGGGAGGGAATACCAGGACTTCAGGATGGCGGTGTGGACGCCCGGGAGCTACCTGATCCGGGAATTCTCGCGCAACGTTGTTGATCTCACAGCCAGGGGTGCCATCCGGGAGCTGCCGGTGACCAAGGTGAATAAGAACACCTGGCGGGTGGAATTGAACAGACAGCGGCGTATATTCATCCGCTATAAGGTGTATGCCTTCCAGCCCGATCACCGCGCCAGCTTCGTTGACGATGATGGGGCGATGATCAACGGCGCCAACGTGTTTGTCTACCCTGACGGCATGGAATCGCAGGAGAGCCTGGTGGTGATCAACAAGCCGCGCAGCTGGGGCCAGGTCACCTCCGCCCTGCCCTGGGTAGGGGGAAGGAGTCCCGTATTCCGGGCCGCCAGCTATGATGTGTTGGTGGATTCCCCGATTATGATGGGCAACCACACGGTACTTGACTTCGAGGTCAGTGGGGTGTCACATCGGTATGCCATTTCCGGCGAGGGTAACTACGACCCCGACCGCCTCCTGACCGATACGGGAAAAATTATCCAGGAAATCCACGACATTTTTGGTTCCGTCCCTTATCAGGATTATACCATTTTCCTCCAGCTGCGCGACAAGCGTTGCGGGGGGCTTGAACACTTAAACTCCACCCACCTGATTACCTCCCGGTGGACCTTCAGTTCCGAAGAAACCTATCAACGCTACTTGAGGCTGGTGGCTCACGAAGTATTTCATGCCTATAACGGCAAGCGTATCCGGCCTGAGTCCCTTGGGCCCTTTGACTACGATCGGGAGAATTATACCCCCTTGCTGTGGATGGTGGAAGGGTTTACCTCGTATTATGACCGGCTCCTGCTGCGGCGGGCTGACCTGCTGATGGTGGAAGACTACCTCGATCAACTTGCCGGGAGCATCAAAGAGCTTGAATCGACCCCCGGTCGCCACCGACAGACCCTCCAGCAGGCGTCATTTGATGCCTGGATCAAGCATTATCGACCCGACGAGAACAGTCCAGGCACCACCATTTCATATTACACTAAAGGCAGCCTGGTAGCCCTGGCCCTGGATCTGACTATCAGAGCTGCCACTGATGGCGGGCGGGGGCTGGATGACGTTTTCCGGCTCCTGTGGCAGGACTACCTGGCCACCAGGGGAAACTACAGCTACGAAAATTTCCGGGCGGCATGCGATTCGGTGGCGAGGCGTCCCCTCGACGATGTCTTCCAGTATGTTACCACCACCGCGGAGATGGACTGGCAACCCGTCCTGGAACCCTTCGGTCTGATGCTGGTTCGGGGCTACATCAGTCCGGGAGATACCGCCCGGGCCTATTATGGTTTCAGGACGCGCGAGGAGGACGGTCGGCTGGTGATCACGCGAATTGACCATGATACCCCGGCAACCCGCGCGGGTCTGAGCGTGCATGATGAGCTTATATCCATCGATAATTACCGCCTCCTGGGAGCCTCAGCCGAGCGGATTCTGGCTTCTCGCAGCCAGGATAAGGCAGCCACTCTGGTCGTAAATCGGGATGGTATCATGAGTACCTTTACTATCAGGCCCACGCCGCCGCCCTACGACATGGTATCTATTGTGAAGGTGGAGCCTCCCACAGAGCAACAGGAGAGACTCTATACCGGCTGGCTTCAGGTTCCCTGGGAATAAGTTCCTATGTCCTTTAACCCGCCGGTAGTAGTCCTGACGAACGGCGTTTTTCCTACGCATGATCGTCCGCTGAAGGTGCTTCGCAGGGCCGGTACGCTGATATGCTGTGATGGTGCGGCGAATAAGCTGATCGGGCGAACTCCGGAACCGGATGCTGTGGTGGGGGATCTCGATTCACTCAGCGAAGAGGCGCGCGTTGCTTTCCACGACAGGCTGGTGGAGCTGCCCTCTCAACAATCCGGTGACCTGGAAAAAGCTCTCCGGTGGGTGGCCGGTAAGGGCGCGAAAGAAGTCACCATTCTCGGTGCTACCGGCCTGCGGGAGGACCACAGCCTGGGCAATCTGCTTATGCTGTGGACCGACTTCGGTCTGGATATAACCCTGCTCACCGATACCGGCCAGTTCACCGTGGTGCGATCCGCCCGCTCTTTTCGCTCGTTTGAAGGACAGGCCGTATCCCTCTTCCCCGAATCCTCTCGGGTCCGCATCACCACTTCCGGGCTGGTATATCCCCTCCAGGACGCCCCTATATCCGCGCCCCATAAAGGGACTTCCAACCGGAGCCTGGGCCCGGTCTTCTCGGTAATGGTCACCGGGGGTGCCGTGCTGGTGTACCAGGGTTATCCGCCGGGAGCCTGAAGGGGCATTACCTGATGGATTTTTCCTGGGACAGCGTCCGGCTGCATCCCCTGGACCTGACTATTATAGCACTGTATGTGGGCGGTCTGCTTTACCTGGGCCTGCGCTCGCGGCTCTCACCGGCGGCCCGCCTGGAGCACTACCTGTTGGGGGGTCGCCGTCTCACCCTCGTGCCCTTCGTGGCGACCCTCGTTTCCACCTGGTATGGCGGCATCCTGGGAGTGGGGGAGTTCACCTACCTTAACGGCGTGGTAAATCTGTTAGTCTTCGGTTTGCCCTATTATATCTTTGCCATTTTGTATGCCCTTTTCTTTGCCGCCCGTATCCGAAGGGGCGATGCCCTCACCATCCCGGAGCGTTTCCGGCAGAATTTCGGGCAACGTTCCGCCCGCTTCAGCGCCGTCCTGGTGTTCCTGCTTACCACGCCAGCACCATATCTCCTTATGCTTGGCGTTATGCTGAACTTCCTGCTGGGACTGGACCTGTGGGTATCAATTCTCCTGGGAACAATATTCAGCACCATCTACCTGTGGCGGGGAGGCTTCCAGGCGGTGGTGCGGACCGATCTGCTCCAGTTTATCCTCATGTTCGTGGGATTCGCCGTTCTCCTGGGCCTACTGGCAGGAGAGGAGTCTCTGGTGCACATGTGGCGGGAGCTGCCTGCCAGTCACCGCGACTGGCGGGGCGCTGAGCACCTGAGCTGGCAGGTTATCCTGGTCTGGTTCCTTATCGCCAGCTGGACCTTTGTGGACCCCGGGTTCTACCAGCGCTGTGCGGCGGCCCGCACCGGCAGAACCGCTGCCAGGGGTATTCTCATCAGCGTCGGTTTCTGGCTCGTCTTTGACCTGCTCACTACGGCCACCGGGCTTTATGCCGTTGTTCGGCTCTCCGACCTGACGGGTTCGTCTGCCGGGCCGGTGGCGGCCTATCCATTGCTCGGCGCTGCCGTTCTGCCCGTGGGCCTGAGGGGATTCTTTTTCGCGGCCCTGCTGGCTGTGATCATGAGTACCATTGACTCATTCGTTTTCATCAGCGCCACGACTCTGGGTCGTGATTTTGCAGTTCCCGACGGGGAAGCCGCCAATCGGCGGACGGCTGCCGAACGCCGGCGCATCAGGTGGGGGATCGTGGCCAGTGCCGTTGTCGGGTATATTCTGGCCGTGTGCATGCCGTCGGTGGTGGAGCTGTGGTATACCCTGGGAATGGTCCTGGTACCCGGGCTGCTGCTGCCCATTCTCCTTACTTTCCATCCCCGGATAACCTTGTCTGATAAAAGGGCGCTGACCATCGGTTTGGCCGGCGTAATAACCGCTGGTATCTGGCTGCTCACTCCTGATGTCGGGCGCTGGTTGGGTGGGACAGGCGAGACCTACCCCTTGGGACTGCAGCCGATGCTGCCCGGGCTGTTGGCGACCTTAATCCTGGTCCCGCTGCTGGGGAGGTCTTCCCGTGCTTC
>JABUBL010000220.1_pt1 | contig 15229 bp, 17 predicted proteins | sample 7240371 | NCBI WGS metagenome assembly JABUBL01 (sample SAMN07256343, study PRJNA390944) | subsurface metagenome | isolation source: Methane hydrate marine sediment | place: Pacific Ocean: Eastern North Pacific, ODP site 1244 | collected 2002
TGAGGGTCTGGCTCTCGGGTATGCCGAGGAAGCTTGACACCTCTTTGATGGTTATCTTGCCCGGGGTAGCCACCTCCTCCATGGGGAGCATTTCGCTCTTTTCGCTCTCTCCACCCACCTCACCGCCGCGGGGCTTTACGCTTTCCGCCTTCTCCACATTCGCGGCGTAGTCGCATTTGGAGCAATTGAGAATGACGTCCTCGCCGCTCTCTGCGATGACCATGAACTCATGTGACTCCTTGCCCCCGATGGCGCCGCTATCGGCCTCCACCACCACGGAATCGAGGCCGCAGCGCTCATAGATTCTCTTGTAGGCCCCGATCATCTTCTGGTAGGTTATGTTCAGGGCTTCCTCGTCGGTATCGAAGCTATACAAATCCTTCATGCCGAACTCGCGGACGCGCATCAGGCCTCCCCGGGGGCGCGGCTCATCGCGAAACTTGGTCTGTATCTGGTACAGTAGCAAGGGGAGGTCGCGGTAGCTCTGCACGTTGCGCTTGACCAGCTCGGTGATAACTTCCTCATGTGTGGGGCCCAGGACGAGCGGGCGCTCACGGCGGTCGCTCAGGGTGAACAGGCCCTTGCCAAAGGCGAGGTCGCGCTCCGTTTCCCGCCACATCTCCAGCGGCTGGAGCACCGGCATCTGCAGCTCCTGACCGCCTACCGCGTTCATCTCCTCGCGGATGATATTCTCGATCTTCTGGAGCGCCCGCAAAGCCAGGGGCAGGTAGCTATAGACCCCCGCTGCCAGCTGGTGGATCATCCCCGCCTTAAGCAGCAGTTGATGGCTTATATTTTCCGCCTCCGCCGGCGTCTGCCGCAGTGTCTTACCGAACAGCTTTGATAGCCTCATAATTTAAACCCACATTCTAAATTTACCTTCCGGAATTGTTTTCCATGTAACCTTATCGGTATCTTCCCAGCGTATGGCTATTTTGTGGTCCTTTTCGCCATAGAGTGTCACTATTTGTTTTACATACGACAACGCCTGGTGATTTTCGGAGGCTCGGAGCGAGGGAAAGGTAATCCTACCACCTGTGAACTCCACTATTTTATCTCTTGGTAGCTCTGTGCGACTGAAAACTGCTATTTGTCCGTCCTCCGGCAATTTAAAGTGCTTACTGAGTTCGCTATACGTTTGTTCATCTAACGGCATTACATAAAGTGCTCTTACACAGCGTGTGTCTTTGCCTCCAGACCGGCGGAGTTCAATGTGGGGATGAAGTCCAAAATGCCTACCATTAGCATACACTATATAATCCAGGGATATCACTCTGATTTCTACCTTCTCCCTGTGTCGCCAAAGCCCAGTTCCCCAAATGAGGGAAATTGTAACCAAGATTAGTGTCGCCACCCCAATCGCTATACCGGCTATCGTCATCCCATCCATCGTCGCGCTCTCTACCACGCTTCGATTTCCGCCATCAAAGCATCCAGAAAGTCAACCTCATCAACCGTGCGTACCTGCTCGCCTCTACGAAAAATGACTCCCCGCCCCTTGCCGCAGGCGATGCCTACATCGGCCTCGCGCGCCTCGCCAGGGCCATTGACCACGCAACCCATTACCGCCACCTTTATCGGTTTTTCGAGTTTTTCGAACTTTACCAGGCGCTCCTCTACGGCGTTCGCCAACGCAATTATATCAACCTCGGCACGCCCGCAGGAGGGGCAGCTTATCAGGGTGGGGCCGCGCTGGCTCAGGTCGAGCGATTTAAGAATCTCGTAGCCGGCGAAGACCTCCTCGCAGGGGTCGCCGCTGAGCGAGACGCGAATGGTGTCCCCGATCCCTTGGTGAAGCAGGATGCCAATGCCCACGGCGCTCCTGATGACTCCCCTTCTGGGGGTGCCCGCCTCGGTTATGCCCAGGTGAATGGGGTAGGGCGTCCGCTCTGCCAGCGCCTTATTTGCCGCTACCGTATCGGGCACATCGAAGGCCTTGAGTGATACCTTTATTAGCTCGAAATCGAGGCTTTCGAGCAAGTGAATCTCCTTCAGGGCGGCGCTTACCATCCGGTCTACGATGGTTTGCTCATGCTTTGCTGATTTGTGCAAAATGGGCAGACTTCCGGCGTTCACCCCGATCCTTATGGGGATTTCTCGCTCTTTAGCCGCCAGCACAACCTTCTTAATCTGCTCAGGTTCTTGGATATTTCCCGGGTTTAGGCGCAACCCATCGACACCGCCCTCCAGGGCGAGAAGGGCGAGGCGATAGTCGAAGTGGATGTCGGCAATGAGGGGGATGGCGATCCCGTGCTTTATTGCGGGGACGGCTGCGGCAGCCTCGCCGTCGGGGACAGCTACGCGCACCAGCTGGCAGCCGCATTCCTCCAGCTGGCGAATCTGGTCTATGGTCGCCCGGGTGTTGCGGGTGTCTGTCTTGGCCATCGACTGGACCACGACCGTCGACCCGCCTCCCACGGTGACATCGCCTATGCTAATGGGTCGGGACATGCGGCGCCGCATCATTGGATAAAACCTTCCCCCCTTATGAGGCGCATCACGTCATTATAGCTTACCAGCACGATCAGCATAATTAATAGGGCGAAGCCGATGAGGTGGATCAGGCCCTCCTTTTTTGCCGATATTCTTTTTCCCCGCCTGATGCCCTCGATGGCGACAAAAACGATCCTTCCCCCATCAAGGCCGGGGATGGGGAGCAGGTTGACTATTGCCAGGCTCACGCTGATGAGTGCGGCAAGCCGTATCAGGGGCTCAGCTCCCAGCGCGGCAACCTCGCCGGTCATCTGGGCGATGCCAATGGGGCCAGCGACCGCGTCCTTCAGCGGCACTTCTCCTGCAATGAGGCTGGCGAGGGCATCTTTCGCCGCCACCCACAACCGCCCGTACTCGCCAAGCCCCTTGGGGATGGCTTCCCAGGGTGGATAAGCGCTGGTTTCCCTGAGAGGGCCCATCACGATGCCAATCGGCCCTTCCCCCTCGGGCGTTTCCTCTTTCGTTCGCGGGATCAGGGTCGTCTCGAACTCGGTGGCATCCCTCCTTAGGAGAAGAGTGACCTCCTCGCCAAGCTTGTACTCTATCGCTTGTTGCACCTCTTCCAAGGTCTTGACCTCTTGCCCGTCAATGCTCAGGATAATGTCGCCTGTTTCAATGCCGGCTAATTCGGCTGGCGAGCTCTCGGCGACACTTTCGATCTGAATCCCCCCGTCCTCCACTGGGCGCGCCATCGGTATCATGTAGGCTAGGGGGAGAAGGAGGAGGGGAAACAGGAGCATAAAGAGCGACCCGGCACTGAGGACGAGGAGCCTCGTTTTAATGCTCTTCCCCGCCAGGCTACCGGGCACGTCGGGGTCCTCCTCCCCCGCCATCCGGCAAAAGCCGCCGAGGGGGATGAGGTTCAATGAGTAAATCGTTTCCCCCCTCTTGAAACTGAGAAGGCGAGGCGGAAACCCTAAACCCAGCTCCTCAACCTTTACTTTGGAGCGTTTGGCGGTAATAAAGTGACCCAGTTCGTGGACCAGGATGGCCACCATAAGAATGGCTAAGAAGATGAGTATGCTTATAAATATGCTCATCTGTGCATCCTCTCTCTGGCCCAGGCGTCAGCGGCGAGCACATCCTCAAGCGAGGGGTTGGGGATGCTCTGGTGCTCCTCCAGGCTCTCTGCCACGAGCTTGGGGATGTCCGTAAAGCCGATGCGCTCCTCCAGGAAGAGCGCCACCGCCACCTCATCGGCGGCGGAGAGCACTGCGGGGTAGGTGCCTCCTTTTCGACCTGCTTCCAGCGCTAATCTTAGGCAGGGGAATTTTTCCCTGTCGGGGGGTTCAAAAGTAAGGGCGCTTATGCTTGAAAAATCGATGTGGGGAAGCTTATTAGGCAGTCGCTCCGGATAAAACAGGGCGTATTGAATGGGCAGGCGCATGTCCGGGGAACTAAGCTGCGCCTTGATAGAGCCGTCGACAAATTCAACCATGGAGTGTACAACGCTCTGGGGGTGGATCACGATCTCGATATTTTCAACCGGGACACCGAAGAGCCAGCTTAGCTCAATAGCCTCAAACCCCTTGTTCATCAGGGTGGCGGAGTCGATGGTGACCTTCGGTCCCATCCTCCAGGTTGGGTGCGCCAGCGCCTGCTGCGGCGACACCGTTTCTAGCTCTTCCGCAGAGAGATGGCGAAAGGGGCCACCGGAGGCGGTCAGGATGAGCCGGGAGATCCGCTGCTCCTCACCGCGCAGGCATTGCAATATCGCACTGGGCTCGCTATCGATGGGCAGGATCTGGGCACCGTGCCTCTTTGCCTCGGTGGTAATAATTCCCCCGGCCATTACCAGGACCTCCTTAGTGGCCAGAGCGATACTTTTTTTGGCCCTGATCGCTGCCATGGTGGGGTTGAGACCTGCTTTGCCTGAGATGGCGATTACCACCAGGTCAACATCGGGGTGAGCTACAAGCTCCTCCGCGGACAGTATTTCGCACTTTAAGCTACGCAATCTCTCTGGTGAACTGGCTGACTCGATAGAAACAAATTTTGGTTGGAACTCTTCGATCTGCTTTGCCAGAAGCGCGGCGTTTCTCCCCGCGCCAAGACCGACCACCTGAAATCGGTTAGGGACGGAGCGCACCACGTCAAGGGTCTGCTGCCCTATGGAGCCAGTGGCGCCCAGAATGGCGAGCCGTTTTACATTATTACCCATATCACATAATAGTATACTACAACGACGGTAAAGAGGATGCTATCGAGGCGGTCGAGGAGGCCCCCATGACCGGGGATCAGTGTTCCCGAGTCCTTCAGGCCGGTGCTCCGCTTGAGCATTGATTCTGCGAGGTCGCCCAGCGGGGCGACGATGCCGATGAGGGCGCCGAGGATGACCGTTTGCCAATAGGGGATGGACAGGTCTAGCAATAGCACCAGGATCAGTGATACGGCGATGGCCCCTAGAAAGCCCCCCACAGCCCCTTCCCATGTCTTCAGAGAACTGATCTTTGCGGCGAGGGAATGCCTGCCCCAAGCCCTGCCAATAAAGAAAGCGGCGGTGTCGGCGGCAAAGGTGGCAAGGACCACAAAGAGCACCCACTCCCTGCCGCCCTCCAGTTCCCGAAGGGGGATGAAATGGCTCATTAGCCACCCGATATAGATGATCCCTGCGAGGACCCAAACCCAATTGGTGGCGGCATCCTTCACCGGGGAGCGGAAAAGGAGCCAGATTAGAGAAAAGGCCACTGCCGAGGTTAAGAGGGGCGCGGTATAGCTTCCTTCAAAATGGGCTACCAGGATGAAGAGAAGCACCCAGACGAGCCCGAAAAGGGTGAGCGGATGCCTCCTGGAGAGGCCCATCATGCCATAGAATTCCAGCGCCCCCAGAGCTGCGAAAGCGGCGACCGATAAGGAGTAAGCGGGGCCGCCAAACCAGATGACCAAAAAGATGAGGGGTAAGAGGACTAGCGCGCTGAACACCCTTTGCCTGATCATCCTGCCGCTGAGCCTTAGCCCTCCCTTTTTAGTCCCCCAAAACGCCGCTCCCGCTCACTGTAGGCAATGAGTGCCCGCTCGATCTCCTCCGGATCGAAGTCGGGCCAGAGGATTGGTGTGGCGTAGTACTCGCTATAGGCTGCCTGCCAGATAAGGAAATTGCTGAGGCGCATCTCGCCCCCGGTGCGGATGATCAGGTCCGGGTCGGGCAGGTCTGTGGTATATAGATAGCGAGAAATTAGTGCCTCGTCTATATTATCGCTTGGGATGCCATCGCGAAGGATGCGCCTCACCGCATCTACGACCTCGGCGCGACCGCCATAGTTGAAGGCGATGCATAGGGTGCATCTGGTATTGTGCTTGGTCAGCTCGATGGCGTATTGCACCTTCTGCTGGAGCCTCTCTGAGAGCCCATTGAGGTGACCGAGGTGAAGGATCTTGACCCCATCCTTGTGGAGGTTTGCGGTCTCCTGGTCGATGACCTCCTCCATGATGCGCATTAGCCCCTGAACCTCTCTCCGTGGGCGGCTCCAGTTCTCTGTGGAGAAAGCAAACAGGGTGATGTACTTCACTTCGTAGTTGGCGAGGCATTTGATGGCGCTGCGGATATTATCAGTTCCGGCGCGGTGACCTGCGAGCCGGGGTAGCCCCCGCTCTTTGGCCCAGCGTCCGTTGCCGTCCATAATGATGGCGACGTGATTGGGGATATGCTTGATCCTGGGTTTCGCCACTGTTTATATCCGTAACCAGATTCCCGAGCTCCTCTACTAAACCTCCAGCAGCTCGGCCTCTTTATCTGCTGCTACCTTGCCCACCGTGGCGATGAAGCTATCGGTAAGCTCCTGAAGTCGCTCCTGGGCGCGTTTTTGCTCGTCCTGGGAGATCTTCTTCTCTCGCTCCAGTTTTCTGAACTCCTCCAGGGCATCCCTTCTTATATTTCGCAGGGCGACTCGGCCATCCTCAGCTCTCTTATGAACTGCTCTAACCATATCCTTTCTTCGCTCCTCGGAGAGCTGGGGGATTGACAGGTGGATCACATTTCTATCGCTTGTGGGGTTGAGGCCGAGATCCGACTTTAGGATAGCCTTCTTGATGGTGGGCAGCGTACTGCTATCCCAGGGCTGAATCAGGATGAGCCTGGCCTCCGGTGCTGAAATGGTGGCTATCTGCTTAAGCGGCGTGGGCGTGCCGTAGCAGTCCACCTTAATATTATCGACCAGCGCCGGGTTCGCTCGCCCAGTGCGGATGGTGGCCAGCTCTTTCCGCAGTGCCTCAATGGTCTTTTCCATCTTGGTGCTTGCCGCTGAGAGTACCTCATCAATCATCGCCCACCTCTAGCTGGTGACTATGGTGCCAATAACCTCGCCAGCCACTGCCCGCACAATGCTCTGGGGGTCACCGACGTTGAAGACAATTATGGGGAGATTATGTTCCATGCAGAGGGAAAGGGCAGTTGCGTCCATAACCTTAAGGCGCAGCTTTAAGGCATCGGAATGGCTGATGCTTTCGAACTTTTTGGCATTGGGGTTTTTCAGGGGGTCGGCGTCATAAACGCCATCGACCTCGTGCTTTGCCATGAGCAGCACCTCGGCGCCGATCTCTATGGCCCTGAGCGCCGCAGCGGTGTCGGTGGTCATATATGGATTTCCGGTGCCACAAGCGAAGATGACCACTCGCCCCTTCTCCAGGTGGCGCACGGCGCGGCGCCGAATGTAGGGTTCGGCAACCGCTTGAACGGTGAGGGCGCTTTGGGTTCTGGTGGTCACCCCACCTCTCTCCAAGGCGTCCTGTAGTGCCAGGGCATTTAGCAGGGTGCCCAGCATCCCAGCGTAGTCGGCGCTAGTGCGCTCCATTCCCTTCGCTTCCGCTATTGCCCCTCGCCAGATGTTTCCCCCACCAACCACAATGGCGAGCTCAACCCCCATGTCCACTACCTGCTTTATTTGTTGGGCGAACTTCGAGAGGACAGCTAGATCGATGCCGAATCCCTCTCTTCCCATCAGGGCCTCGCCGCTCAGCTTCAAGATGGTGCGCTTGTATTTGGCAGCTTTCATCGCTTATTCCTTACCCAGCTCGAAGCGGGCAAATCTGCGCACCTTGATGTTCTCCCCCACCCTGGCAATTGTTTCCGCAATAACGGCCTGGACGGTTATTTGAGGGTCCTTAATAAAGGGCTGTGAGAGAAAACAGGCCTCGCTGGGGTCCACCCCCTCAGGGATGTCCTCGTTATTCAAAAAGGAGGGGTCGGTAGCCGCTACCTGCATCGCCAGGTCATGGGCCAGCCTCTTGAACTCATCGGTGTGTGCCACAAAATCGCTCTCACAGTTCACCTCCACCAGGGCCCCGATACGTCCTCCGGTGTGTATATAGGCCTCAACCAGCCCCTGGCGCACCTCCCGATGGGCCTTCTTCTCCGCCTTGGCGAAGCCACGTTTTTTGAGAATCTCTATGGCATTATCGAGATCGCACTCCGCCTCCTGGAGCGCCCTTTTACAATCCATGATACCTGCCCCGGTTATCCCGCGCAGCTCCCTTATTACTTCTGTAGTAATCATGATCTTTCCTCACTCTCAGTGAGGGAGTCGCTCACAATGGTGGAATCGCTTTCAGCGGTGTAGTCGCCTTCAGGGGTGGAGTCATCTTCAGCGGTGGAGTCTTCTTCAGGGGTGAAGGTTAAGATTGCTGGTACCTCAGCCTCCTCATAGACCATTTCCTTTGCCAGCTCGCGGTCTTCCCTACCCTCAAGCGCAGCGTCCGCTATCCGACCACACATTAGCTTAACCGCTCTTACTGCGTCATCGTTGGCAGGGATGGGGTAGTCTATCTCATCAGGGTTGCAGTTGGTATCCACGATGGCCACGATAGGGATCCCAGTACGCCTGGCCTCTGAGACGGCGATCCTCTCCTTGGCGGGGTCGATAATGAAAACAGCCCCGGGGAACCCGGTCATCTCCTTGAATCCACCCATTTGTCGGTTGAGGCGGTCGATCTCCTTCCCCAGTTTCATGGCCTCCTTCTTAGGGAGGTAATGAAACTGCCCCCGCGCATTGCGATCCTCCAGGCGCACCAGATGGTCGATTCTTGCCTGGATGGTGGTGAAGTTAGTGAGCATCCCCCCCAGCCAGCGTTGATTCACATAGGGCATGCCACAGCGCTTGGCTTCCTCCTCAACTGAATCCTTGGCCTGCCTCTTGGTGCCGACAAAGATGATATTATCGCCCTCAGCAACGAGATTCCGGACAAACTCGCAGGCTTTATATAACATATCAGCGGTCTGCTCCAGGTCGATGATATGGATGCCATTCCTCGCGGCGAAGATGTACTTCTTCATTCGCGGGTTCCAGCGGCTGGTCTGGTGACCGAAGTGGGCGCCCGCTGCCAGCAACGATTTAATGGATACCTCCTCTGCCTCGATCCTTTCCTCTTCCATGCTCCCCCTTTATGGCGATTCTGTAGCCTAAGTATAGCATAGGGAGTGGAGCGAGGCAACATCGTTGAAAATGTGCCAGCTTTGTGCTATATTTGGCTATGGAGGGATCGCATAGTGGTCTAGTGCGGCCGCCTGCTAAGCGGTTACCCTGCGAAATCGGGGTCGTGGGTTCGAATCCCACTCCCTCCGCCACAGAGGTTTATGATGTACCCCTGGAATGAGGGGTATATTATTATGGGAGCCCCCGATGCCTCACTATCACATCTGGACCATCGGCTGTCAAATGAATAAGGCTGACTCGGAGCGCATTGCCAGCTATTTGGAGCAAATGGGCTACCAGCCTAGCCCGAAGGCTGAGGAGGCGGAAATCATTGTGCTTAATAGCTGCGTGGTGCGCCAGAGCGCCGAGGATCGCGTCATCAACAGGCTCAACTCCCTCAAATCATTGAAGAGCGGTAAAATCCTCGCCCTCACCGGCTGCATCGTGGACTCAAGGGTCGATGGCCTCAGGCATCGCTTTCCTCATGTGGACCTCTTTTTCGCACCGCAGGCTTTTTTCGAACTGGTCCGATTCCTTGAAGATCGGGGGCTGGCTCCTAACGGATTGGATTCAGGCTTGGTTACCCTCAGGCCCAAGCCCAGCGCCTTTGTGACCATCATTCAGGGCTGCAACAACTTCTGCTCCTATTGCATCGTGCCCTATCGAAGGGGGAGGGAGCGGAGCCGCCCCGTGGCGGAGGTCATCTGTGAGGTTGAAGAGCTGGCGATGCGCGGTGTAAAAGAGGTCATTCTACTGGGGCAGAATGTCGACTCTTATGGTCATGACCTGCCTGAAATGCACACACTTGCCGACCTCTTGGTGGAGCTGAACCAGATCGATGGTTTAGTTCGGATACGCTTTCTCACCTCCCACCCCAAGGATATGAGCCAGCGGCTTATCGAAGCGATGGCCCAGCTCGAGAAGGTCTGCGAGCACCTGAGTCTCCCCCTTCAAGCGGGGGACGATGATATTTTACGGGCGATGCGGCGGGGATACACCGTCCAGCAGTACCGCCAGCTCGTCGGCCGTATCCGCCACGCCCTTCCCTACCTCGCCATGAGCAGCGATGTCATCGTGGGCTTCCCCGGGGAGAGCGAGGGGCAGTTTGGTAAAACCTACGATTTGCTGAGGGAGCTCAGGTTCGACACCGTTCATGTCGCCTGCTACTCGCCGCGACCGGGTACCATTGCCGCGCGGAAGCTTCGCGACGATGTCCCCGCTGAGGAGAAGATACGCCGCAGAAAGAAGATCGAAATGCTTCAGGAGGGCATCGCCACCGAGATCAATAGAAAGCTTCTGGGTCAAACAGTTGAAGTTTTGGTTGAAGGGCGGAAAAAGGGGAAGTGGTGGGGGCGCACCAGGACGGATAAGCTCGTTTTCTTTGAGGATGAGGCTGACCGTATGGGACAACTCGTTGAGGTGAAGCTCGAAAAAACCAGCCCCTGGTCACTTCAGGGAGGGTTGGCAAGATAATTACACAGATAGAGGAAAACCGGGGTGGAATGGCTCGAGCTTCTGCATGTGGTGAAGGTGCCCGAAGAGGTCAGTGTTAGGACAAAGCTTGCCCTCGACCGCATGCTAGGGGTAATATAACATTAGCCTTGCTTACAGTATTACAAGGGGGATAGTGAGGTGAAAGAAATTTATGAGAAGCTGGGTAAAGCAAAATGTCGTGAATTATCTATGAAGAGTGAGAGCCTTTGGACAATGCAGACCCTGAGTAAGAGCCGGAAAAATGCTCCGGTTACTGGTAGGGTAGCGGAAGGTATTGCTAAAGATTTTATTAGGGAATTCTTGCCAGCGGAATTCGGGTTAAAGAGCGGCCTAATATTTGATCCCGAGGTTAACGAGAATAAGAGAATGAGCCCCCAAATTGATGCTATCATCTATAGGGGTGCTCCGCTTCTGGAGTTTACCGATGTGGCAGTTGTGGAAAAACAGCAAGTAAAGGCAATAATCGAGGTAAAGAGTTGGATAGATACGACTGCTATATTTGGGGATTTAAAAAAGGGAGTGAAAGATAGAGATTTAACCACTGGCCTAGTCTCTGACTTCAAGCGCAAAAAGGAATTCATGCCAGCAGGGGCTAATTACATCCTATTCGCTTTTGAGCTATATTCTGGCGCAGATGATGACAAGGTACTTGAAAGACTCAAGAAAATTTGCGATATGTACGCTGTTGTAAGTCGAAAGAAGGGCCAAGCTGACGATTTCGACTTTGATAACTCTGTCTCTAAACTGATTGGCTTGTTAAGAAACCTAAGCTAACTGTAAGGTGAGACAATGGACCAGTACGATTACATCATTGTAGGAAGCGGAATCGCTGGGCTATACACTGCGCTGCTGGCGCAGGGGCAGGGGAGCGTGCTCCTCCTGACCAAGGCCGGCATCAATGACTGCAGTAGCAGGCATGCTCAGGGGGGAATTGCTGCCGCTATCGGTATAGGCGATTCCCCCCAGATCCACTATGAGGACACCATCGCTGCCGGGGCCGGCCTGTGCGACCCTGATGCGGTCCGCCTCCTCGTCGATGAAGCCCCTGACCGTATCACCGACCTGATCAATTTCGGTGTTCACTTCGACACTGTGGATGGCGAGGTTGCCCTCACCAAGGAGGCGGCCCACAGCGTGCCCCGCATCCTGCACGCAGGCGGCGATGCCACCGGCGAGCATATCGAGATTACACTGAGCCGTCTGGCGATGCTGGCCAAGGTCGTCATCCTGGAATACTGCCTGGCTACTGAGATTATCGTTGATGATGGTGTGGTTCGGGGGGTGAGGGCCCTGGATAGCCGCACCGGTACAGTGGAGGAATTCCGCTCCAGAGCCGTGATCCTGGCAACCGGTGGTGGGGGTCGGCTATTTAACTTCACCACTAACCCCGATATCGCTACCGCTGACGGCGTCGCCCTCGCCTACGATGCCGGTGCAGAGATCACCGATATGGAGTTCTTTCAGTTCCATCCCACGGCGCTGCGCCTCCCAGGAGTGACCCCGTTCCTTATCTCCGAGGCGGTGAGGGGTGAGGGAGGTATCCTGCGCAATGTCGATGGTCGCCAGTTCATGTACGATTACGCCTCTGAGGGAGAGCTTGCGCCCCGTGATGTTGTAGCGCGCGGCATACTTGCCGAGATGAGAAAAACGGGGAGCGACCGCGTCTTCCTTGATGTTACCCATCTGCCTCCACGCAGGGTCACCACCCGTTTTCCCCATATCTATCGCTTTTGCCTGGTCAACGGCCTCGACATTACCGAATCCCCCATCCCGGTAGCGCCAGCCGCCCACTACATGATGGGCGGTGTGAAGACGAATGCCTGGGGGGAGACCAGCATCGAGGGACTCTTCGCTTGCGGGGAGACGGCATCCACCGGGGTGCACGGCGCCAACAGGCTGGCCTCCAATTCACTCCTTGAAGTGGTGGTTTTTGCCAAGCGTATCCTTGAAGGAAAGAAGGAGGGAGTTAAGCCCCCTGATACCAGCGAGCGGGAACACTTTTCCCTGTGCGAGCAAGAGGGGCAAAATGCCTTAGAGAATGTTCCTCGCCTCAGCCTATTGGCGCTTCAGGCTCTCATGTGGGACAAGGTGGGTATCGTGCGCTCCGGTGAGGATCTGGCGGAGGCGGCATCCCTCCTCGCCTCGTGGCAAAAGGCGGTGGACAAGCCCTCCGATCGTCCCTTCCATGAGTTTGCCAACCTGATCCTAGCGGGACGGCTGATGGCGGAGGCGGCGCTTATTCGAAAAGAGAGCCGCGGCGCTCACTTCCGCTCCGACTTCCCCGAGACCTCAGATGCCTGGCTCAAGCACATCGTTTTCAAGAAGACAGATTGAGAGGTAGTGAAATGAAGTGTAAAGTGTTTAGCATTCGTTTGTTAGATAGCTTTGTTGAATCTGACATCTCCGTCTTCAATGACTTTCTTGAAACTGTTAAGGTTTCTCGAATATTTTCCTCGATAGTTAATTCAGATACCTCTTTTTGGTCAGTTCTCGTTTTCTACGAAGGTAAGTCGACATTACATACCGTTCCTGCTGAGGATATAACCCTCACGGACTCGGAAGAAAGAGTTTACGAAGCCCTGCGGAATTGGAGAAACGACCAAGCTAAAAAAGAGAATGTACAACCATATATGATAGCTCACAATCTTTGGTTTAAGCAAATGGTCAGGATGCGAATTAAAGACAAAGAAGACTTGCTTCAAATAAAAGGCTTCGGTGAGAAGCGAATAGCGAAATATGGAGAGGACATTGTTAAGTTGTTCGCTTCTCTTGACCAAATGCTTCGTACTTCATAAAGCTCAGAAAATATTGTAGGTGTAGCTTATGGCTGAACCTTTAGCTAGCTCGTGGAAACAGGTCGAGCAGGTAATCGAAAACGCCCTGGCCGAGGACCTCGCCTCCAGCGATGTCACCACCGAGGCGCTCATCCCCCCCGACCTTGAGGGCAGGGCTGTCATCCTAGTCAAGGAGGATGGCGTGCTGGCAGGAATGGAAGTGGCCCAGGCGGTCTTTCGGCAGGTTGACCCTGCGTTGCGGGTAGAGGTGCTAATTCAGGATGGCGTCAGGGTTCGAAAAGGGAACGAGGTGGCCATTATTAATGGGAAGGTGGCAAGCATACTCAGGGCGGAGCGGACGGCGCTCAATTTCCTCTGCCGCCTGAGCGGCGTCGCCACCGAGACGGCACGCTACGTTGCGGCGGTAGAGGGCTGTAAGGCTCGGATCACCGATACCAGAAAGACTACCCCCGGGATGAGAATGCTTGAGAAGTACGCGGTGCGCATGGGCGGGGGGCAGAGCCACCGCCTGCACCTGGGCGATTGGGTGCTTATAAAGGATAATCACCTGGCGGCGCTCCCCGCCGTCGGGCTTAAGGAAGCGATTGAGCGGGCACGTCAGAGTTCCCCTCTTAAGGTAGAGGTGGAGGTGGGTAGCCTTGCTGAGGCCGAAGAAGCGCTGGATGCCAGCGCCGACATTATTATGCTTGATAATATGGCGGTTGAAGAGATAAAGCAGGTGGTTGAGCTTGCCCGGGGGCGTGCCCTGATCGAGGCATCCGGTGGCATCACCCTGGAAAACGTGTTTCAGGTTGCTGAGACCGGCGTCGACCTGATTTCTGTTGGCGCCATCACCCATTCGGCAAAGGCCCTGGACCTGAGCCTGGAGCTCGAGACCAAGCGCTGAATTAAAATGGCCTATGATACCATAATCTCCGATTGGAATGGGACAATAATAAAGAATAGGGACGAAAAACCCATTCTTGAGACTATAGCAGTAGACCTTTTTAAGGCTTCTATTCCTTTTCATTTGGTAAGGGCAGCGCGCCTGCTCAATGTTAAAGCGGAATTGGAAAGCTTATACTGGCAAGGACGTCAGGACACCGAGTTTGATTTCATCGAAGAGATGTTTAAAATTTACAATCGAGGAGTAATAAACGGGCTTCCTATCTCCTTCATCCACCGTTCAGTTGATAGATATGCAGCCAGGAGGGAAACGCAACAAAAAATTGATCGCAGAATTCTGAGGCCGATCCGATTCTGTCACCAGCGGGGAAAGACCACTGGTATCCTTTCATCCGGCTATGGATATGGAATCGATCGGGTCCTAACTGTTGCCGGATTTAGGCGCTACTTCGATTTCCGGGAAGCCAATTCGTTCAAGCATAAAGGCGGAAGGGCGATTGAGTTTCTATTGAACATCTATAAAAATAAACCGCAATTGCTGCTGAGAGCGCTTCGCCGTAGAAACCTTGATGAGAAGACGACAGTCTACATCGGTGACAGCGAAGACGATGAGGGCTGTTTTGAGATCGCCAGGTATCCTATAGTGGCATTCTTTGCTACGGAAGAGCTAAAGGAGAGGTGCGCATCGCGGTACAAAGCTTTTATACCGCAAGATGAGAAGGATTTGGCAAATTATTTGAGGAATATATAAATTGTGGGGCTTAGCTATCACCTATTTAGCAAAGGACCTCGATCTTGGGGCTCGATGATCCTGGATGCAGGAGCCAGGCCGTGTCTCTCTAGTAAGGCAATATTTGACATAATATTCCGCGTGGCATCATCAGCGACTATTTTTCCGTCATCGAGTATGATGGTGCGCTTACATAGCGCGGCGATCATCTCCAGGTCGTGTGATGCCACGATCTTGGTCATGGACATCCCCCTGAGCAGCACAGTGAGTTCCCACTTGGCTCGCGGGTCGAGGTTAGCGGTGGGCTCATCGATAACCAGGATTTGCGGGCTCATGGAGAGGATGGTGGCGATGGCGATGCGCCTCTTCTCACCGACGCTCAGGTGTTGCGGCGACCTCTGTTCACAGCCCTCCATCCCTACCCG
>JABUBL010000221.1_pt1 | contig 15227 bp, 20 predicted proteins | sample 7240371 | NCBI WGS metagenome assembly JABUBL01 (sample SAMN07256343, study PRJNA390944) | subsurface metagenome | isolation source: Methane hydrate marine sediment | place: Pacific Ocean: Eastern North Pacific, ODP site 1244 | collected 2002
CGTGAGACCTCGTGCCTCGTGGAGATGGACGAGGAGCCCCCGGGACCCCTCAACGCCGAGGCGCTGGACATCTGCCTCACGTTCACCCTGCTCACGGGCGGGACGCCCGTCGACGAGGTCCACGTGATGCGCAAGATAGTCGTGGACGGCTCGAACACCACGGGGTTCCAGAGGACCTGCGTCACCTCCCTCGGCGGGAAGCTGGAGGTCGGCGACAAGACCTACAGCCTCCAGCAGGTAGGCCTGGAGGAGGACGCCGCCCGGAAGATCGCGGAGGAGGGAGATGTCAGCCGCTACCGCATCGACAGGCTTGGGATACCCCTCATCGAGGTGACGACAGACCCGGTGATCTACACCCCGGAGGAGGCCGAGGAGGTCGCCCTGACAATCGGCCGTATCCTGAGGGCCACCGGTAAGGTGAGGAGGGGGCTGGGCACCATCAGGCAGGATGTGAACATCTCCATCGTGGGCGGGGCCCTCATCGAGATCAAAGGAGTACAGGAGCTCAACCTGGTCTCCAAGGTCGTGGAGTACGAGGTGCAGAGGCAGGTCAAGCTCCTCGAGATAGTCGATATTCTCAAGGAAAAGGGCATAAAAACCACAGATCTCAAAGATGAGCCGCTGGACGTGTCCGATCTATTCGAGGAGACGAAGAGCCGCATCGTCAAGAACGCCCTCAGCAGGGGAGGCCGCGTCCTAGCCGTGAAGCTGGGGGGATTCGCGGGCTGCGTGGGCATGGAGCTCTGCCCCGACAGGAGGCTGGGGACCGAGATGGCGGATCACGCCAAGTTCGCCGGGGGCGTCAGGGGCATCTTCCACACCGACGAGCTGCCCGCATACGATATCACAGTCGAGGAGGTGGAGGCCCTCAGGGAGAAGGTCGGTGCCTCCGACTCGGACGCGGTTGTCATCGTCGCTGACGAGGAGGAGAGCTGCAGGAGAGCCCTCTCCGCCGTCGTCAAGAGGGCGAGGGAGGCCCTGGAGGGTGTTCCAAGCGAGACACGGGCCGCGAACCCGGATGGGACCACCCACTTCACGAGGCCGAGGCCTGGGGCGGCGAGGATGTACCCGGAGACCGATATGCCCCCCATCGTCGTCTCCTCGGAGCGTATCGCCAGGTTGAGGGCGAGCCTCCCCGAGATGCCCGAGGCGAAGCTTGAACGATTCACGACCGACTACGGGATAAACGAAAAGCTCGCAAGGCAGGTCATCAACTCCGCCTACACCCAGCTCTTTGAGGATATGATATATGAGGGCCTAGTAGATCCCGTGCAGCTGGCGGTCACACTCACCGAGGACTTCAGGGGGCTCCAGAGGGACGGCGTGGAGATCGACAACATCAGCAACGCCTTGATTCGGGGCACCTTCGGGCTCCTGAAGGCGGGTAAGACGGCCAAGGAGTCCCTGCCCCAGATCTTCACGTGGCTCGCAGAGAACCCCGACGGCTCCCCGGCGGATGCCTTGAAGGCCCTCGGCCTGGGTATGCTCAGCGGTAACGAGCTGAGGAGCATGGTGGAGGCGAAGGTCTCAGAGAACCGTGAGATGGTGGAGAGGATGGGTGACAGGGCGATAGGGCCCCTGATGGGGATGATGATGGGCGAGGTGAGGGGCCGTGCAGAGGCGAGGGACGTCCAGGCCCTCCTGCGTGAGGCCATCGGCGCCCTAGCCCGGGAATAGAGTATTATAGAATAACCATCATAATTATTACGGGTATTAGTCCAGTTTGTGATCTCATGGAGCAGACTCCTTTTCGTCTCAAGATCAAGATCGGGGAGATGGAGGTTGAGCTCGGCGGGGATAAGCAGGAGGTCCTCTCGACACTCGATGACCTCAAGGAAATCGTGGACAAAGTGACCATCGCCTTCAACGGCGGCCCGAGGCCTGAGGCCAAGCTCGTGGAGCCCGCGAAAGTGGAGGAAGACGAGGCCCTCAAGTACCCCAAGATCCCCCGGACCAACCAGTGCAGCGAGGCCATCGTTAGCCTCCTATCCACGGATTGGGGGAAGACCCCCAGGCCCATCGGGCAGCTCAGGGAGGCGATGGAGGCGAACGCCGTCTTCTTCCCCAAGACCACCCTCTCGGGGGTCCTGGTCTGGCTCGTGAAGAAGGGTCAGCTTAGGCGGTGGAAGGACAAGAAGAGGGGCTACCTCTACGTCGTCAACGAGCCGGAGGCCGAGTGATGCCCCGGATCACCCTCTCCATCAACACGCCGTTCGGGGAGATAGAGGTGAGCGGGGAGAACCCCGAGGAGGTCCTGGATGCCCTCGAGAGGCTCGACCAGAAGTTCATCGGCGAGGTCAACGAGAGGGTCTCGGAGCTCCTCGCCACTCAGACGAAGGACGACCTGAAGGGGGTCGTCGAGGTAGGCAGGGACGGCCCTATCATCGTGACCAAGAAGAAGCTCAGCCACTACGCCTGCATCGGCCTGATCCTCTACTGCGTGAAGGACCACCAGGCGAGCTCCCGGGAGATCACCCGAAGGCTGACCGCCAGCGGGAAGAAGGTGACCGTCCCGGCTCGACTCCACGAGATGAGGGGGAGGGGGCACATCTTCAAGCCCGTGGACAGGGCGCCCTATTACAAGCTCTCGTCGAAGGGGGTCAAGTGGATCGAGGAGGAGGTAATCCCTCCCCTCAAGAAGAAGTAGCTAGAGCCCTTTTCTGTCAAGCCGGTCCTTGAGATCCGTCAGGTTGACCAGCAATCCCAGGAGAATCTCCTTGCTGTCGCAGGTGTAGGAGCGCTGCCGGAAGGACGCCCTCTGGATGAGTTTCTTGTCAACGAGCTTGGCGACCGCTCTCTCGGTGGCCTTGGGGGTGAGGGAGAGCTCCGTGGAGATCTCCTTGACGGACATCGAACGCCCCGTCCGCAGGAGATGGTAGAATACCTGCATCTGGCTTGGGGCTTTGGAGAGTTTCGCTATCTCGTCCATCTTGCCTCTAAGTTCAGAAATTTGCTCTTCAGTCATGCTTCAATCAACTCTTCTACGTCCTTAATTCCCGATACATCTTCATGAGTATATCGTAGGGTCTTACAGCGGAGACCCATCCCCCTGGTCTTGACTCTACGAGGCCAGAGGTTTTCAGCTCCGTGAGGCGCGCCCGGACCGTCGAGGGCTTCTCCCCGGTGCCTTTGGCGATCTCCGAGGGCTTCAGGGCGCCGTCCTTGAATGCTAGGAAGCAGAGGACCTTGAATGCCGACGTCCGCAGCCTCATGGCATTGAGCTTCTCGTGGTCCACGGGCATGTTTCTACCTCTCAAGGTACTGCTTTAGGAGCTTCACGAGGATGGGTCCCATCTTGTACCTGTAGATCCCCCTGGAGACCCTGTCCACGAGCCCCTTGTTGAAGAGGTTGAAGAGGGCTATGTTCACGGCGTTCACGGTGAGGCCAAGGGCCTCCGCCACATCCCTGGAGGACATCGCCTCCCCCCTCTCCACGAGGAGGAGAAGGACCTCTCGCTGGCTCTCAGCCCGCCTCAGCCCGTCAAGCTCCTCGGATCCGCTCATGGTCACCGGCCCCCGCTCAACTCTTCCGGATGTAGTTCAGGTAGATGTCGGACACGAAGTCGGTGAAGGCGATCTTCGACTGGTACGAGCCGTCCCGCCTCTGGCTCAGGTACTTCTTCACCAGGAGGGCCCTGAGGGCCGGACGGACGGTGCCGGGGGAGATCCCCGTCTCCTCGCTTATCTGGTTCGGGGAGGCTGGGCCCTTGAAGGCGAGGTAGACCAGCACCTTGAACTGGCTGGTCCCCGGCCTCAGGTCCTTGAGGGCCTTATCAAGCAGACTAGACATTTCGATCCACTCCTATTTCGACCCTTTCTCCAGGGCCTCGACCCTGTCCATGAGATGGATGAGGATAACCGAGACGTTCGGCGAAGAGCTGCCGCGCCCCCTACGCATCAGGAGGCCCTCATCGGAGAGCTTCGCGTAGGCGGCCTTCACGGAGTTGTACTTGGCCCCTAGGTGCTTGGCCATCTCGCTTGGGCCAAGGCTCGGCTGCTTCAAAAAGGTCCGGAAAACCTTCTCCCGGAGGGTGTATTCATCGGTCAATTCGTGTCAACCTACATTTTTTCGATCTTCTTATTAACTTTGCTTTTGGGTGCTACATTTCATGGAGTAGGAAGTTGAGCGTAATAATTTCTACCTTTATATACTAAACCGGGTTTTTCGGAAATTAAGCTCGAAATAATCACAGGGTTTAAATACCTAAGAAAAAAAGTGTTGTATGTAAACGTTTTTTCTGGGGGCGGGGAAGGGTGCAGATACTACGAGAGAAGGTGGAGGAGGGGGGCGTCGAGGTCAGCAAGCCCCTCCACAACCTCTGCCTCGCCATCAGGGACCTGCTCCTGGAGCGCGTCAGCGCTGACATTGAGCGAAGCTCGCCCGCCATCGCTGAATTAGCGGAGAAACTAAGGAATGACCTCACCCTCTACACGATGGGCAAGCGCGAGCCCTACAGTTTCGTGGCTGGGGCGGACGCCGGGAGCCAGATCCTTCCCCTCGCCTCGAGGAGGTACGCGGTCATCAGCGCCCTCGTCTACACCCTGCCGGCGGGCTCAAGGCACTTCCTCCAGCCGGAGTCCATGTCCTTCCCCTACTCCGACGTCCCTGAGATGAACGGTGTAGTGAACGTGAGGCGGGAGGCGAAGCTCTTCGAGACCGCGCTGCACTTCGTCAAGGGGAACCCCGATGTGGAGCTGCTCCTCGTCGACGGCCCCCTGGCATTCAGTAACTGGTGGAGCATGGCGGGGCGGGAGGAGGATAGGAGAAGGCTCATAACAGCCGTCAATGGGCTCCTGAACCGGTGTAGGGCGGAGAGCGTAGCCGTCGCCGGGATAGTGAAGCGCCCCTCCGCCCGATACCTGGTCTACGACCTGGGGCTCCAGAACCAGACCGACCTGTCGGACTCCTTCCTGATGCTCCAGACGCTGAAGGTCGGGGAGAGGACCGACATCTTCTCGCCTCGCTCGGCGATTCGGAAGGCGGTGAGGGTCTCGCCTTTCATGGACGCCCTGGAGTCGCCGATCTACTCGTTCTACGCCAGGACCTCAAAGGAGTGGTCGATACCCCCTATCAGGATCGACACCCCCGCCTTCTGCCTCGGGGAGCTGGGGGAGATAGCCGACTATTGCTATGGCTCCAGCTTCTGGGAGGGGATACCCCTGCCCATCGTGAAGGCCGACGAGGAGGTCAAGGTCTCCAAGCGCTTCATCAGCGGGGTCTACGGTGACATCGTCGGGAGGGTGAGTCGCCTCTCCGGGGAGATCTCCCACCTGGCGCCATACTGGGGAGAGGGAGGATGGCTCGGGGCTTGACGGTCGGATACACGTACAGCGAGAACGGGGAGTACAGGCTGAACGAGCTGACCATCGTCCTCCTGAGGGGGGAGGAGATCGCTATGGGGGAGCTCGTCCACGTGGAGCACCCCAAGAACGGCTCGCCTGTGGTCTACCAGGTCACCGAGGTCTACCCCCACAAGAGGGTGAGGGATTACGACGAGACCCTCCTCAGGGAGGGCCGTATCATCGGGGACGCCGATGACACAACCCTCCATGCTAAGGCCTACCAGTGGGGGTGGATAGACGGGGAAGGCAGCCTCAGGCCCCTCAGGCACCCTTTGGCGCCAAACACCCCTGTCCAACACGCCGAGAGGGACGTCATCGCCAAGTTCACGAAGCCAAACGGCGAATGGAAGCTCCTCCTGGGCACCGATCCGAGCACCGACCTGGACGTGGAGCTCGGGGTCTACCCCCTCATCAGGCAGAGCGCCCTCATCTGCGGCGCCGTGGGGACAGGGAAGACCACCACGGCGATCTCCATGGTGGCGAGGGCGGCGATGCTTAACCCACCGGTGAGGTTCTTCGTCGTGGATAAGGACGGGGAGTACACGAACCTCGTGGAGCGCCTCGGGGCGGAGAGGGTGCTCAAGGTCCCCTGGGAGCGCTTCTTCCAGCCATCGGACATCCCGTGGGAGGACTACGTCGCGGAGTTCGGATGGCAGAGGACCTGGTGGAACGCCAAGATACTCGTGAAGGCCCTGAAGATACTCTACGCCCAGGCGGCCCAGGTGACCAAGGAGAGCCTGAAAAGGGCCGTCGGCTACGTCAGCGGGGGCTCCCTGGGGTTCAAGAAGAAGGAGGACGAGTTCGAGAGCTACCGGCAGCAGGTGCTCATCGCCGTGGGGGGTTCCAAGCTGATCCCCGATGGCACTCTCCAGCCCCTGGACCCGGTGGAGCTCCTCTCCTCCCGCCACGTCGTCATCATGGACATCTCCAAGGGCAGGGACACATGGGCCCAGAAGCACCTCGTCGTAGCCCAGGTCCTCAGACGCATCTTCGGGGAGGCCCTGGAGAACCGCAAGTTCGGATGCGTCATCCTCCTAGAGGAGGCGATGTACTACGCCCCCCAGCGGGGAGTATTTGATATCGGTGACAAGGATACCAGGGGGCGGCTACTCGGGGTGGTGAAGGAGATCGCAACCAACGGCGGTAGGAACGGGGTCGGTCTCTGGATCGTCACCCAGCGCCTGGCGACCGTGGATAAGACCGTGGTGACCCAGTGCGCCAACAACATCATCTGCCACAGCCTGGAGGACCTGGACAGGCAGAGGCTGGCGGAGATCGTGGGGGATGAGTTCTCGAGGCTCATCGGGGACCTGCCTCAGGGTGAGGCGATAGTCAAGGGGACGGCGCTGAAGTTCAGGTTCCCCATCTGGGTGAAGGTGCTCCCCGAGGTCTATCCGGCCTCCTCGACGACGACCCCCATGAGCCGCTTCGTCCATATGGAGCTCACATCGAGGCAGGTGTCTGAGATGCCTATCCTTGCGGACGACAGCTGACCAGTCGCTCAGGCATCCTCTTTCAGGGACTTCTCCACAGCCCTCTCGGCTATGTGCCCCGCCACGTGGATGGGGGCGTCTCCCAGGAGGCGCTCTACACGCCGTGACGCCAGACACGGATAGATCTGGACGAATGTCCCTGCCTTCGCCCCAGCCTCGCCCACGTTGACGCCCACAAGTTTCTCAGCCATGAACCACGTCGACCCGCATGGCGCGCCCCTCATGACCTCGACGCTCTTCACTCGTCCCTCCTCGACCTCCAACTTCAGAAGGGGTAGGCCGAAGACCATGGCAAACTCGTCGATCAGTGCGACGCCAATGGGGGAGAGGGTGCAGAAGGTCCTCGGGAAGACGGAGGCCACTCCCAGTTCGTCCAGCTCCGACCTCACCTGCCCTTCGAGGCCCAGGGGCAGCCATGAGTAGTCATCCACGGGAGCGATGACAGCCTTGGAGGAGGAACGTGCGGCTATCGAGGGGAGAAGAGAGAAGGCGGAGGGGCTCTCACCCATGAAGAGGATGAGGTCCCAGTCTCCCTCTGGCACCAAGCCATCGACCAGGAGATCGGGCTCCTCCACGATGGAGGGAAGAGACTCAGGGAGAGGAACGTCTGTTATCTCCCAGCCTCGAGGCCCCCTGAGCCTGATGTTCTCAAGAATCCTCAGGCCGTAGTCGCCGTCAGTGAAGACAAGGAGCCTCAATCTGTCCCTCCAACGTCCTTCAGGACGAATCGTTATAAATCATATTGGGGTCCGCCACTGCTTTAAGGACCGTACGTAACCATTCAAGGGAGATAACCTTGAGCAGCAGACGCCTCTACCCGGATAAGCCCATGGTGGGAGTAGGCGTCCTCATCAGCAAGGAGGACAGGTACATCATCATCAAGCGGGCCGTCGAGCCCGACAAGGGCCTCTGGTCCATCCCCGGGGGCATGGTGGAGATAGGCGAGAAAGCATCCGACGCCGCCGTCAGGGAGGCGAAGGAGGAGACGGGGCTCGACGTGGAGATCACGGACCTCCTAGACGTCGTCGACAAGATAATCAAGGACGAGGACGGACGCATCAGGTTCCACTTCGTCATCCTGGACTACCGGGCATCCCCCACAGGCGGCAACCTACAGGCAGCCTCGGACGCCCTAGACGCCAGATGGGTGACGGCAGAGGAGTTCCCGGACTACGAGCTATCCCCGACCCTCGTCGAGATGCTCAAGCGCGTGGACATCTGGCCCGAAGCCTAGTCCTTCTTGTTCACGCCACATATCACGCATGCAAGCCACGCGTAGACCTTTATCGTATCCAAGTAGTCGCCGACCCTCACGAAGTCCTGGTGGGTGTGAGCGGATCTCTCCTCCCCCGGCCCGAAGCCTATGACGGGGAGGCCCCGCCATGAGTAGAATCGCCCGTCTGTGGCGAACTGCCAGACCTTCAGCTCCGGCTCTCTCCCTAACACCTCGGCCGCGGCCTGCCTGGCCTCCTCGACCTCCCTGTACTCCTCGGGGTCGGTGTAGAAGCCCGTGAACTCCCTGGAGCTCCTCCTGGTCACCACCTCGGCTTCGAGCTCCGGGTCCGCCTCCTTCATCTCGGCGATGACCGCCTCCAGAGCCTCACTCAGGGCCTTCACAGAGTACTTGGGGTTGTACCTGCAGTCGAGGGTGAACCTGCACTCCTCAGGGACCACGTTAGGCGTGTCCGGCTTCACCGAGATCTGGGTGGCAGTCAGAGTCGTCTTCCCGTAGAGGGGGTGATCGGGTAGGGCTGGTATCAGCTCGGACCTGATCCTGTCCAGGATGTCGACAGCCTTGTAGAGGGCGTTTATCCCCCTCTCGGGGGCGCTGGCGTGGCAGCTCCTCCCCTTGACGACCACCTCGACCTTGGTGCTCCCCCTGTGGCCAAGGGCTATCTCCATGTTCGTCGCCTCCCCGATGATCACAACATCCCCGAGGAAGGCCGCCTCAATCGTAGCTGCCGTCCCGGCGCCGCCGACCTCCTCCTGGGCCACCGCGGCCACCATGTAGTCCCCCTTCAACTCGACGCCAAGCTTCCTGAGCATGCCCCCGGCCATCACCATCGCGGCCGCGGCCCCCTTCATGTCGGACGCCGCCCTGCCGTAGACGACCTCCCCCTCGACGCCGAACGGCTCACCGTCCATCAGCTCACCGGAGTATGGTTCAGGCATATCGCCGGGTGGAACGTGGTCGATGTGGCCGTTGAAGAGGATGTTCCGGCCACTGCCCACGCCCTTTATGACACCGGTGACATCGTTCAGCTCATCCACGCCCACCTCGTCGAAGCCGACGCCCCTCATCTTCGTCGCGACGACCTCCGCTGCTGCGACCTCGTCCCCGCTGGGGCTCGGGGCCCTGATGAGCTCCTGGAGGAATGAGATGGCCTCCTCCTGGTGCTCGTCGACCTTAGCCGAGATCTCCTTGAGTGAAACCATATTGTCCTTCAGAATTATGCCGGTCACACTTTTAAGCTCGACTTGAGAAATTGTGTACTGTGCTGTAAATGGTTAGAGCATCCGATTTCAAGGGCAAGCACTTCATCAGTATGAGGGACTACAGCCGGGAGCAGCTTGAGTTCATCCTCGACACCGCGGACGAGATGGTAGAGCTCGAGAAGAAGGGCTCAGACGCGTGTAAGGGGAAGGTACTCGCCTCGCTCTTCTTCGAGCCGAGCACCAGGACCAGGCTGAGCTTCGAGACTGCGATGTTCAGGCTCGGGGGGAACGTCACGACCGTGGCGGACCCGATGACGAGTAGCGCCAAGAAGGGTGAGTCCTTCGAGGACACCATCCTGACGGTCCAGAACTACGCCGACATCATCGCGATGAGGCACCCGGACGACGACGCGGCTCTCAGGGCTGCGAAGGTCGCCAAGGTCCCGTACATCAACGGGGGGAGTGGCACCTGGGAGCATCCCACCCAGACCATGCTCGACCTCCACTGCTTGAGGTACGCTAAGGGCGGGATCGACGGCAACACCATCGGCATGATAGGCGACCTCAAGCACGGGAGGACGGTCCACAGCCTCCTGCTGGCCTTGAGGCACTTCGACGTCAAGGTCAGGCTCATCAGCCCCGATCAGCTGAAGATGAAGCCCGACGTCATCGAGGGTACGGGTGGTAGGATCGAGATCAGCGAGACCAGCGACCTGAAGAGCGTGCTGCCTGAGCTCGACGTCATGTACGTCACCAGGGTGCAGAAGGAGAGGTTCGCTGACACCGCGGAGTACGAGAAGGTGAAGGACGCCTACGTCATAGACGCGGACCTGCTTAGTAAGGGGAAGAAGGACGTCGTGGTCATGCACCCCCTGCCCAGGATAAACGAGATCGCGGCCGACGTGGATCCCCTGCCCAATGCCTGGTACTTCAGGCAGGTGAAGCACGGTATCTACGCCAGGATGGCCATCATCGGCCTTGCGCTTGGCGTTCTCTAGGGGCGCTCCCCTCTCTCCCTGACGAATAGATCCCTTATTCTCCTCCATCGGCCATCCTCCTCCTTGGACCTGAGGATGGAGGTTTTTTTCTCGTAGGCTTCGGGGATGGAGTAGACGTATATCTTGTGGGAGCCGACGACGTAGTGCTCCGGTGGCTCCTCCTTGACGGTGGTCCAGCCGTGGATGGGGAAGTCGTGGCTCACGACCCTGGACCCCGACGCCAGCTCCTCCTCGAGCTTGGGCCTCAGCTTGGAGTTCCCCGAGGTAGTCAGATAGAGGGTGACCACCGAGGCGCCCGAGAGGTCCGCCAGGAAGAAGTTGCCGTTCACCACCTCGATGCGGTCGCGCAACCCCTTCTCGTCTATCTTGAGCCTCACCCTGCCGCACATCTTGGTGTTGAGGTCGTAGCCCACCGCCTTCTTGGCCCCGAAGTCCTCGACGGCTGCCAATAGTATCCTCCCGTCGCCGCACCCCAGGTCGTAGACCACGTCGTCCGAAGCCGCATAGGCCAGGGTGAGCATCGTGTCGACGACGTTGTGAGGCGTCGGGACGTAGGGGGCGACGCTGTGGGGGATGTCACCCCAGCTGAGCCGCGGAAGACCTCGTTGTTGATCCTCTGACCTCTTGCGGCGCCTCTCCCTTGACATCATGTGATCCTCTCCCATGGCGTCTTAATATGTTTGTCACCGGTCGCAACCCTCATATGGCCCCTGAGCCTGATCAGTCCCCGAGTGAGACATGGAGCTCAAGGTTGTTAAGATGGAGATCCCCGAGGGCTGCAACCTCATCCTCGGTCAGAGCCACTTCATCAAGACGGTGGAAGACGTCTACGAGGCCATAACCACCTCCACCCCCGGCGTGAAGTTCGGCCTTGCGTTCTGCGAGTCCTCAGGGGAACGCCTCGTGAGGGTGGAAGGGAACAATGAAGGTCTGAAGGATGCCGCTGCTAAGAATGCTCTTAGGCTGGGATGCGGCCACAGCTTCGTGGTGCTCCTGAGGGACGCCTTCCCCATCAACGTCCTCAACCAGATAAAAATTGTACCCGAGGTATGCACAATCTACGCCGCAACAGCCAACCCCCTGGAGGTCGTGGTCGCCGAGACAGAGCAGGGGAGGGGCATCCTGGGGGTAATAGACGGACAGAGCCCTCTCGGTGTCGAGGACGAGGAAGGCGTCAAGTGGAGAAAGGAGATCCTGAGAAAGTTCGGCTACAAGACCTGAGACCTAGAAACCCTTCAGGACCCGCTCGACCTCGCCTGGTATCTCATCGATCTTTAGCTCGCCGCTTACCTCCCTGACCTTGCCGAGCCGCTCGTACCGTTCCAGGATGGGGAATGTCTGCTGCGCGTATACCTCTAGGCGGTGGAGTATTATCTCCTCCTTGTCGTCGTCCCTCTGGACCAGCTTGCTGCCGCACTCGTCGCAGACCCCCTCCACCTTGGGGAGAATATCCTTGAGGTGATAGATTGCACCACACTTGGGGCAGGACCTGCGGAGGGAGAGCCGGCTCAGGATGGTCTCTGGCTTGGCCGTGACGTACATCACGACGTCCAGGATGGCCCCCATCTTGTTGAGGATTCGGTCGAGGGCCTTCGCCTGGTTGACGCTCCTGGGGAATCCGTCGAGAATGAAGCCATCCTCCACGTCGGGCTTCCTGAGGCGCTCCTCAACGATACCGATGACGATATCGTCCCTGACGAGCTCCCCCTTCTTCATGTATCCTTCAGCTATCTTGCCATACTCGGTGCCGGCGGCCACTGCATCCCTGAGCATTGCCCCCGTGGTGATCACAGGATACTTGAATATTCGCCCGATTATCTTCGCCCGCGTCCCCTTGCCGGATCCCGGTGGCCCAAGTATGACGAGTCTCATCAGTATACCCCGGATTACTGGTTGGGGGAAGGAGGAAGATGTTATAACTATTTCGATGGGCCCATCCAAATTTATATTCACAGAGGAGAGTGGGATCGGAGAGGGATATGGAGTCGCTTTACAGGCCGTTCACCGCCCTCGGGCTGGTCCTGATAGCCTGTGGCTTAATACTGGTCGCCCTCCCCTTCGTCATACGCAGCATGCCGAGCCTGGAGAAGGTGCCCTGGATCATCCTGTGGGTCTATAGGAGGGACGGCTTCTTCTTCGCAACTTCCCCACTGCTGATAATAGTCTCAGCTGTGTCCTTGCTCATCGGCCTGTACGGAAGGCGTTGATGAGGGGCGTTGAGTCTCTCAGGGAGGGGGATATGGGACATGGATTGTGTCCTAAAAGGCTCTGTTAGAAGATAGATCAGTGATCCATAACCGTATTTAAGGTGTTTTTTACGGTTTACTGTAATGTATCAGGGATACGGATCAGAAATACTTATATCTGTGTCAATGGGGTATATGGCGGACATATCGGAAAACCGATATAATGTATACGTGTATGACGCCGATACAGTTTGAATGGACGTGTGAAAGATGAAGAACAGGAGATCGAGGCTGGAGGTCTACCTTGACGTGCTCTGGGCAATCAAGAGCGGTGTGAACAAGCCGACCCGCATCATGTACGAGTCGAACCTCTCGTGGAAGCCGCTCCAGAGGACGCTGGACTCACTTATGGGCCAGAACCTGATAGAGGAGTACAGCCCCAAGAACCTCAGGGACAAGCGGACCACCTACTGTTACAGGCTCACCCAGAAGGGGGAGAACGTCATCCAGTACTTCAAGAGGGCAGAGGACCTCATTGAGCTGGAGATAACCCCCAGGGCGAGGCTCTAGACCACCTTTTTTTTTAAAACTTCTTTTCCAGTTTTAATGAACTACAGTCACTCATCAGTCCTATTGGTCCCTGTTAGGTACCCAAAATGTAGAACCAAACTACATACAAACGATGATATCAGGTTCCGTTGTAGTTCTTTCAACTTAGAGCAAGGGATGTGAGAGTTTGCCTCGCAGATCGAGACTTGAGATCTACCTTGACGTACTATGGGCGATAAAGAGCGGGATCAGGAAGCCCACGCGCATAATGTACGAGGCGAACCTTTCCTGGAAGCCTCTCCAGAAGATACTGGAGTCGATGGTCTCCCAAGACCTGATCGATCGGATAGACGCGTCCAGTAACAGGGACAAGAGGACCAACACCGTCTTCGGCATCACCCAGAAGGGGGAGAACATCATCAACTACTTCAACAGGGGAAAGGAGTTCCTCAAGATCGAGGAGATCACGAAGAACCGGGATTTCTAAAGACCCACATCACCCAATTTTTATCCAGTCTACCCCTAGGCCTTCCGCCTCGTCCCGCCACGGAGGGCCTCCTCTATGACCCAGGAGATCTTCTCGATCAGGTCGGAGGGCAGCATGTGGTAGCCCTTCTCGGCGTAGACGGCGTCCCCCGCGGCCCCGTTGATGAACGCCCCAGCGGCGGCTGCCTCGAACGGCGAGACCCCCATCGCCAAGTAACCGGCGACGACCCCCGATAGGACGTCGCCTGTCCCTCCGACGGTCATCCCCGGGTTCCCCGTCCTGTTGAAGCGGACAGCATCGCCGTCGCTCATGACGTCGACGTTCCCCTTCAGGAGCACCGTCGCGTCGAGCTTGGACGCCTCCTTCATGACGAGCTTACCCCTCTCCCTGTGTGTCCCCTCTGCATCCTTCCCAGTGAGAACCTTGAACTCCGCCCCGTGGGGCGTGAGGACGGCGCCGGTCCTGAGCTTCCGCTTACCCCTGGAGAAGGCCTTAAGCGCGTCGGCGTCCAGCAGCAGCGGGAGTCCATGCTCCTCCACGACTTCAATCGTGGTTTCGACGGCCTCCACGGTCTCATCCTGGTCACCCAGCCCGGGCCCCACAGCGACTGCGTCGACCCTGTCGAGGAGGGATGAGATGGCCCCAAGGTTCCTCGGCGACAGCTTCGATCCCTTGAGCTTCACGGTTATCAGGCTCGGGGAGAACCCCGCGATGATCGAGGCGGCCGTCTCGGGAGCGGCGACGTAGACCAGATCAACCCCCGTGGCGTAGGCGCCGAGGGCCGTGAGCGCGGGTGCCCCGGAGTACATCTCGCTCCCGCCGATGACGAGGAGGCGCCCGAAATCTCCCTTGTGGGCATCAGGCGCGCGATGCCTGTGGGCGAGATAGACGTCCCCAGGCCCAGTGTAGGTCTCGGCTTCAGGTGGGATGCCTATGGGGCAGACCTGGAGCTGGCCCAGGTTCTCCGCGTTTAACATCCCCGTCTTCGGCTTGTGGAATGTCAGTGTGAGGTCTGCTTGGACCTTGCCGCCCTCTGCCTCACCCGAGTCGGAGTGAAGACCGCTTGGGATGTCTACAGCTATCCTGAAGCCCTCAGCGCCGTTGATGGCCTGAACCATCTCCCTGTAAGGAGATGAGAGGGCGCCCTTCACACCGGTCCCTATTAGGGCGTCGACAATCACGCTGGCCTTGAGGGGATGTATCTCAGCGGAGTCGTGAACTTCAGTGATCTTGACGCTGCCAGTCATGTTCCTGAGAGATAACCAGTTGACGCGAGCCTCTTCGGAGCGTATGTTCTCAGGTCTACCCAGTAAGATCACGGTGACGGGGTAGCCGCGGCCTGCTAGGTGCCTGGCTGCGACGAAGCCGTCGCCTCCGTTCCCGCCGAGACCGCATGCTATCAGGACCTTTTTCTTGGGGCTGAACCTCTCCTTCACCGCTTCCACAACGATCTTTCCGGCGTTCTCCATGAGCTGGAGCTTGGAGACCCCCAGGTACTCGGCGTTCATCTCGATGGCCCGCATCTCACGCGCGGTCACAGCCTCATCCAGAATCAAGGCGACCCCTCGCTCATTCATACATCCATGGATATTTATGTCATCTCAGCATGCAGGTCCCGGCATAGGAGGTCAGAGAACCTCGATCTCCTCGAAGGAAGCGATGACGACGTCGGCAAGCTCAGATATCTCAGGGGTAGGCTCCGAGCCATAGCAGACAGCGACCACGGCCTTCACTC